>CHCFC05602__coassemble_75_pt1 | contig 127997 bp, 113 predicted proteins | sample CHCFC05602__metabat2_high_PE_016 | metagenome-assembled genome bin CHCFC05602
GTGCTGCCTCAGGACAAGGAGCGCGAGGTGCGCAGGCTGCAGGCGCAGGGCCACAAGGTCGCAATGGTCGGCGACGGCATCAACGACGCGCCGGCGCTGGCGCGCGCGGACGTGGGCATCGCCATCGGCGCGGGCACGGACGTGGCGATCGAATCCGCGGACGTCGTGCTGATGCGCGGCGACCTGTACGACGCGGTGACGGCCATCGAGCTGAGCCACAGCGTGCTGCGCAACATCCGCATGAACCTGTTCTGGGCGTTCTTCTACAACGCCATCGGCATTCCGCTCGCGGCGGGCGCGTTCTTCCCGCTGCTGGGCTGGCGGCTCTCGCCGATGTTCGCCGCCGCCGCGATGAGCATGAGTAGCGTGTGCGTCGTCAGCAACGCGCTGCGGCTGCGGCTGTTCAGGCCGCATGCGGCCGCGGCGGACGAGCGCCCCGCGCCGTCCGATGAAACCCCCATTCCCGACGAGACGACACAGGAGGAGGCAAACACCATGAAAAAGGTCATGAAGGTCGAAGGCATGAGCTGCAACCACTGCAAGATGAGCGTGGAAAAGGCGCTGAGCGCGCTGGAGGGCGTGAAGAGCGCACAGGTGGACCTGCAAAAGAAGACCGCGACGGTCGTGCTGGCGCAGGACGTCGCGGACGAAGTATTGAAAAAGGCGGTGGCCGACGCGGGCTTTGAGCCCGGCGAGATCACCGTGAAGAAGGGACTGTTTGCCTGATGCAGGCGGATCATGAGACGATCGCGCGGCTGCTGCGCACGGCGCGCGGACAGATCGACGGCGTGCTGCGCATGGTGGACGAGGACCGCTACTGCATCGACATCGCCAACCAGCTGCTGGCGGCGGAGGCGGTGCTGCGCAGGGCGCACACCGAGGTGCTGTGCGCGCACATGAAGGGCTGCGTACGCGAGGCGGCCGAGCACGGCGGCATCGACGAGAAGCTGGACGAGGTCATGGACATCCTGATCAAGCTGTCCAAGTGACGCCGGCATGACGATTGACATCACAAAAAAATCAGGGCCCCGGCATGGACCGGGGCCCTTGTCATCGTCAGTCGCGATTGGAGCGGCCCGCGAGCACGAACAGGCGCACGAGCTGCAAAATCGCGGTCAGCGCGGAGGCGACGTAGGTGAGCGCCGCGGCACTGAGCACCTTTTTCGCGCCGGCCGTCTCCTCCTGCGAGAGGTAGCCGTAGCCCGACAGGGCGGCGACCGCACGGCTGGAGGCGTTGAACTCGACCGGCAGCGTGATCAGCGAGAAGACGACCGCGAACGAGAAGCACACCAGGCCCACCGTGACCAGCGGCTCCCAGGAGAAGATCAGCCCCAGCAAAAACAGCGGAATCGCCGCATTGGAGCCGATGGAAGCGATGGGCGCGAACACGCTGCGCACCTCCAGGGGCACATATCCCTGCGCATGCTGCACGGCGTGTCCGGCCTCGTGCGCCGCAACGCCCAGCGCCGCGATGGACGTGGAGTCGTACACGCTGTCGGACAGGCGCAGCACGCGGTCGCGCGGGTCGTAGTGGTCGGTCAGGTTGCCGCGCACGCGCTCAATGCGCACGTCGGTGATGCCATTCTGGCTCAGGATGGCGTCGGCGGCCTGCGCCGCGGTCAGCCCCGAGCGGGCGTACACCTTGGAAAAGCGGTTGAACGTGCCCGACACCTTCGCCTGCGCGTAGAGCGCGAGGATCAGCGCCGGGAGCACGATGAGCAGCGTCCAATCATAGAAGAAGAACATGCGAAGACCCCCTCCGTCCTTTCGGCGGCCATGCGCCGCTTACATGACCTCATCATAGTCCAGAACGCGGCCCTGCGCAATGCTTTCCCGGTGAGTTGTCGTTTTCAGCGTCTCAAAGCCTCCGCGCGCGCGAAAAAACGTCTCGCCGCTGCGCGGCGGCACGGTCAGGTACAGCGCGCCATCCTGCGCGCACACGCGCTCTCCGGACGTGCCACACAGCACGTCGCAGCCCAACTCTGCCTCGGGCACACGCACCGTCACAGGGCCTTCGCTGCGGTTGATCAGGCAGATCGCCGTCTCCTCGCGCACGGACCGGCCGAACGCATCCCGTCCGCCGGGCGCCGTGCGCACCACGCCCAGCACGTCCGCGCAGGGCGCGAGCATGCGCATCTCGCCCGTCACGAGTACGGGGTGCGCGGCGCGCATGCGCAGCATCTGGTGGAAAAACGCCAGCTGCTCCTGGTCTTCCCTTCCCCAAGGATAGGCCGCGCGGCACAGGGGATCGCCTGCGCCCGTCATGCCGGCCTCGTCGCCGTAGTAGATGCAGGGCATACCCGGCAGACACGCGATGACGCGCAGCATCATCCGCGTGCGCTGCACGCCCAACTCCCGCTGCTCCTTCGTCAGGGCATGGGCCTCGCGCTCGGCGCGCGCCAGCGTCTCGACCCTCGCATCGGCCAGCACGTCGATGATGCGGGCGCGGTCGTGGCTGCCCAGCAGGTTCATCAACGAGTAGAAGAAGGGCTTGGGATAGTTCTCTCGCAGCGCCTCGACCGTGCGCGCGGCCTGAAGCGCCGTCTTCTCGCCGCGCAGGAACGCGATCAGCGCCTCACGCAGCGGATAGTTCATCACCGAATCCAGCGTGTCGCCCAGCACATAGGAGCGCATCTTGTCATACGTCACCTTGTGCGAGGCGTCCTCCCACACCTCGCCCAGCACCGCGCAGTCCGGCGACACGTCCTTGACCCGCGCGCGCAGCCGCCGCAGGAAGGACATCGGCAGCTCGTCGGCCACGTCCAGCCGCCAACCGCTCGCGCCCGCGCGCAACCAGTGACGCGTGACTGCGTCGTCGTCCTCGAGCATGAAGCGCAGGTAGTCCGGGTTCTCCTCGTTGACGTTGGGCAGCGTGTCAAAGCCCCACCAGCAGTCGTATGAGTCCGGAAAGTGCTTGAACCGGAACCAGGATGCGTAGGGCGAATCCTTCGACTGATAGGCGCCCACGTCCGGATAGCGGCCGTAGCGGTTGAAGTAGCGGCTGTCGTCGCCCACGTGCGAGAACACGCCGTCGAGCATCACGCGAATGCCCATCGCGCGCGCGTCCCTGCACAGGCGCGCAAAGTCCTCCTCCGTGCCGAACATCGGGTCGATCTCGCGGTAGTCGCCCGTGTCGTACTTGTGGTTGGAGCGCGCCCGGAAGATCGGGTTGAGGTAGAGCACCGTCACGCCCAGGTCGCGCAGGTACGGTAGCTTCTGACGCACGCCCTCCAGATTGCCGCCGAAAAAGTCGCGCGCCAGCCCGTCGCCGTTGTGCGCGATGGCGCTGTCGGGGCGCTCATACCAGTCCGCATGCACGCGCACGTCGTCGCGCTTTCGCAGCAGGCTGCCGTCCGGCACGCCGTTGTAAAAGCGGTCGACCATGATCTGGTACATCACGCCCTCGCGCATCCAGCGCGGCGTGTCATAGGCGGGATCGCACACCGTGATCTGATAGGAGTCCGCATTGCCCTGCAGGCCCACGCCGCCCAGGTTGTCCGCCGCGTTGCCGTACAGGATGGTCTCCTCCCCCTTCTGTACGCCAAAGCGGTACCACATCAGGCACGGGTGATCGCATGTCTCGATCTCCGCTTCGTACAGATATCCGCCCTCCTGTGCGCCCAGCATGCGCATCGCACTGCGGGTCTCCGCCCCGTTCCACGTGCGTACGAAGACGAGATCGGGCGCTCGGTCCGCCTCCACGCGCAGGCGAACGCGCACGCGCTGGCCGCAACTCACGGTGCCAAACGGCCAGCGATAGAAAGGATCCCGGCTGTCGTGATACAGTCGCATCGAACAGATTCCTCCGATCGGGCCGAATGCCCGGTAATCACAAACCATGATAATTTTCGCGGCGCGCCCTAGGATTCCCTGCCACACAATCAGTATATGACGGAAAAAATTTACGCGCGCCCGAATGCGGCGCTTTTCCTGCAAGCCTCCGGTCAGCCGCGCCGGCACGCGCGGGTCAGGCGCGCCGGCACGCGCACCTGCGTCACCGGGAGCAGGCAAAAGGAGTGCACCGCAAACAGCACGCTGCGCGTATCGCACAGCGAGATGCAGCGCAGCGGCGGCTGCGCGGGCGAATCGCCCGCGGGCGGCAGCGGCGCGGAGAGCAGATAGAGCGTGCCCACGCCCGGCGCGCGCAGGCGGCACAGCGCGCCCATGTCCTCCCAGCGCAGCGTCAGCGAGCGGCCGGCGAAGCCCACGCGCACGCCCTGCGGGCCGAGCACGGGGTTGGCGGACAGCGCGTTTGCGGCCGAGGAGAGCAGGTAGAGCCCGGCGGCGGCGCAGCCGATCGCCGCGGCGCACAGCGCGCACAGCGGCAGCGTCGCGTAGGCGCTGCGGCAGGCGGACAGCGCGATGCGCGCGCCGGTGAGCAGCGCCAGCGCGCCGCCCGGCAGCAGCAGCAGCGCGGGCATGTACAGGCGCGAGAGCAGCCGCCTGTGGTTGCGCGGCAGGGCTTTGGCGCGGGCAAAGACGCTCTCGGGCGGGAAGGGGCACAGCGACACGACGGCGGCGCGCAGCGCGGCGCTGGCGGGCACGACGAAGTGGCGCGGGGTGGCAAACGGCGCGTCGTGCAGCATGCGCGCAAACGAGTCGTCGCCCTTTTCCATGCCGTACAGGTAGACGCGGCGCGCGTTGCACTGCATGTAGCCCACGGCACCCATGTCGCGCCAGAGCAGGCGATGACGGCGCAGGGGCGTGCCGATGAACACGCCCTTCTCGTCCATGAGCAGGCAGCAGCGCATGAGCAGCAGCGCCACGGGCAGCAGAATGAACGTGGCGCAGAAGGCGGCGCGCGCCAGTGTGACGTTGCCCGCGCCGTGCGCAAGGTCGGCGGCGAGCGCCGTGAGCGCGCAGCAGGCGATGACCAGCCGCTGCAGGCGCGGATAGCGTGCGAAGCGATGGCGCAAGGCGTTCCCCCCTCCCGGCGTGGGTTTGGGCATCCGCTTGCGGCCGGGCCGGCAAGCGGACTGAAAAAGCCGACGCGCACGGGGCGCATCGGCTCAATCCGGCTGATTCTATTATAGCAGCCGTCGCGTCATCCGACAACCACATTCAACAGGCGTCCAGGCACGCAGACGATCTTTTTGACCGTCTTGCCGGCGATCAGGCGCTGCACCTCGGGCAGCTGCGGCAGCTCGCGCTCGGCCTGCTCACGGCTCATGCCGGCGGGCACGGTGATGCGGCCGCGCACCTTGCCGTTGATCTGCACGGCAATCTCCACGGTCGCCTCCTGCAGCTTGTCCTCGTCCCACTCGGGCCACTGCTGGCGGTAGATGGGATCGCCCAGACCGCACTGCTGCCACATCTCCTCGGCGATGTGCGGGGCGACCGGGTCGAGCAGCAGCAGCAGCGTGCGCAGGTCGCCGCGCGTGATCTGGCCGGCGGCGTAGAATTCGTTCACCAGCGTCATCATCTGGGCGATGGCGGTGTTGAACTTCATCTTCTCGTAGTCCTCGGAGACCTTCTTGATCGTCTGGTGAATCAGCGTCTCCAGGCCCTTGGAGTGGCCCTCGCCGTCCGTGAGCATCTCCTGCAGGCGCCATACGCGCTCCAGGAAGCGGCGGCAGCCGCGCGCGCCCTCGGTCGACCACGGAATCGCCTGGTCAAACGCGCCCATGAACATCTCGTACAGGCGGAAGGCGTCCGCGCCGATCTCGGCGATGGTGTCGTCCGGGTTGATCACGTTGCCGCGGGACTTGCTCATCTTCTCGCCGTTGGCGCCCAGGATCATGCCGTGACTCGTGCGCTTGCGGTAGGGCTCCGGCGTGGGCACGTAGCCTTCGTCGTAGAGGAACTTATGCCAGAAACGGCTGTAGAGCAGGTGCAGCGTGGTGTGCTCCATGCCGCCATTGTACCAGTCGACCGGCAGCCAGTACTTGAGTTCGTCCATCGCGGCGAACATGTCGTCGTTGTGGGGATCGATGTAGCGCAGGAAGTACCAGGACGAGCCCGCCCACTGGGGCATGGTGTCCGTCTCGCGCCGGGCCGGGCCGCCGCAGTGCGGGCAGGTGGTGTTTACCCAGCTGTCGATGACGGACAGGGGCGACTCGCCGCTGTCGGTGGGCTCGTAGTTATCGACATCGGGCAGCAGCACGGGCAGCTCGCTTTCCGGCACGGGCACCCAGCCGCACTTGTCGCAGTGCACGAGCGGGATCGGCTCGCCCCAATAGCGCTGGCGGCTGAAGACCCAGTCGCGCAGCTTGAAGTTGACCTTGCGCGTGCCGATGCCCTTCTCCTCGAGGAAGTCGGCGATCCTCTGCTTGGCCTGCGCGACGCGCAGCCCATCCAGGAAGCCCGAGTTGACCATCACGCCGTCGGCGACGTCCGTATAGGCGGCCTCCTGCACGTTGCCGCCTGCGACGACCTCGACGATGGGCAGGCCGAACTTCTTGGCAAACTCCCAGTCGCGCGTGTCGTGCGCGGGCACGGCCATGATCGCGCCCGTGCCGTAGGTGACCAGCACGTAGTCCGACGCCCACACGGGGATCTCGCGGCCCGTGACGGGGTTGACGGCCCGCAGGCCCTTGAGCTCCACGCCAGTCTTGTCCTTTTGCAGCTCCGTGCGCTCAAAGTCAGACTTGCGCGCCGCCTGCGCGCGGTAGGCCAGCACCTCGTCCCAGTTCTCAATGCGGTCCTTCATCTCATCCAGCAGCGGATGCTCGGGCGCGAGCACCATGTACGTCGCGCCGAAGAGCGTGTCCGGCCGCGTGGTGTAGACGCGGATCTTGCGGTCGCTGCCGGCGACGGCAAAGTCGACCTCCGCGCCCTCGCTGCGGCCGATCCAGTTGCGCTGCTGCACCTTGACCTTCTCGATGAAGTCGACCTCGTCCAGGCCGTCGAGCAGCTTCTGCGCGTAGTCGGTGATCCTGAGCATCCACTGGCTCTTGACCTTGCGCACGACCTCGCCGCCGCAGCGCTCGCACACGCCGCCGACGACTTCCTCGTTGGCCAGGCCGCACTTGCAGCTCGTACACCAGTTGACGGGCATCTCCGCCTTGTAGGCCAGGCCGCGCTCAAACAGGCGCAGGAAGATCCACTGCGTCCACTTGTAGTACTTGGGATCGGTGGTGTTGACCTCGCGCGAGTAGTCGAAGGAGAAGCCGATCTTCTGCAGCTGCTCGCGGAAGTGATCGACGTTTTCCTTGGTGACCTTGGCCGGGTGCACGTGGTTCTTGATCGCGTAGTTCTCGGTCGGCAGGCCGAAGGCGTCCCAGCCGATGGGGTACAGGACGTTGTAGCCCTCCATGCGGCGCTTGCGGCAGATGATGTCCAGCGCGGTGTTGGAGCGCGGATGGCCGACGTGCAGGCCCGCGCCGGACGGATAGGGGAACTCGATCAGGCCGTAGAACTTGGGCTTGTCGTGGCTCTTCTCCGCCTCAAAGGCATGGGCGTCCGCCCAGATCTTCTGCCACTTTTTCTCGATGGCAGCCGGGTTGTAAGGGGTGATCATCTCGTTTCCTCCTCGTGATGCATGGACGTTGGATAAAGAAAAAACGCCCCGTCTCTGTCAGAGACGGAACGTCCGTTCCGCGGTACCACTCGACTTGACGGCATACGCCGCCCGCTCGACGCACGATAACGGGTGCGGCCGTCCGAAACGGAGCGCTCCGGGGCGAGTGAACCGCGCCGCGCCTCCGCCTTGCACCGACCGGCGGCTCTCTTGGGGCGCAGCGTGCGGATGCGTTCCCCATCCTCGCGCGTGCTTGATTCGATTACCTACCTAGTATATGCAAAACTGCGCCCGATGTCAAATGAAAAGCGCAAATTTTCCCGTTTCTCCGCCCTTGTGGCCGTCCGCCGGCACATTTTTTCGTCCAGGCCCAAAAAAAGCTTGATTTTTCCGTCCAAAGACGGTATAATAATTTTCGCGTTCCGAAGCGCGCTGATGTAGCTCAGTCGGTAGAGCGCGTCCTTGGTAAGGACGAGGTCACCGGTTCAAATCCGGTCATCAGCTCCATGCCGCCCCTGCGAAATGCCTCGCAGGGGCGATTTTTTGAACGTTCCCCCGTTCGGCCGCGCATGGCCGGATGGAGCCATCCCCCTGGACCGGAGGGCTTCGATGAAGATTTTGATGAGGAGATCGCGGTTTCTTCTGTTGGCGCTTGCGTGTCTGCTGATCGCGCCCGTCTGTCTGATCCCCGCATGGGGTCCCTCCTATCCGGAGCGGAAGACCGCGTATTCCTTCCGCGAAGAGCCGAAGGAAATCCATGCTTTTGACGCCGTCGGCGAGGGAAGGGACTATGGCGCATCTATGACGTCGGCGACGATGCGGAGGGGTTTTGCGCTTTGTGTCGGCCGGCGACGGCTGGCATGCGCTGCCGCTTCCGGACGGCGTCCGCTCGCACCCCCTCTGCGATGCGCAGTATGACCCAAACATGGCGGCCATGCTGAACGAGCACGACGGGTTCTGGTATATGGGCGATGCGCCCGACAACCGACTGTACGTGTACAGCGCGCCCACGGGCCGGCTGTACATGCGCCAGGCGAGCGTCGTCACAGGCCATCGGTATGCGCCATGAGCGGACCTGGCGGCACGCAAAACACCACCGGCCAACGCCGGTGGTGTTTTGTGTCCATGTGAAGAGACCAGCGCGCCGTTCCATGGCCCCATTTCTTGCGCGGCCGCGCGCCCGCCGGCGTCACGCCGTCAGAAAACCGCCCCGGCGCAGCGCGTCGCAGGCCGCGTCGAGCGTGCGCTCGTCGGGCGCGGTGAGCGTATGCAGGTGCGCGCCATCCGTCAGGAGCGCCGAGAGCGGCGCCGCGTCCTGCCAGGCGGCATTTTCAACGAACGCATCCACCTGCCGCCGGCTGGAGAGCATCAGCATCGCGCGAAACTCTCCATATACCGGATGGGTGACGACGATGTCCTCCACCGTCGCGCCCGCATCGACGACGGCGTACAGCTCCTCGCGCATGCGTTCAAACCCCTCGTGCGCGCACAGTACGGCGCGCGCGCACGGCGCGGGCGCGGCGGCGGGCAGCATATAGCCCGCAGGCGTGGCCAGCACGGGATGTCCCTGCGCGCGCAGCAGCGCGATGTCCTGCACGATCACCTGCCGGCTGACCGAGAACTCCCTCGACAGCTCCCCGCCCTTCACGGGCTCTGCCGCGCGCTCCATGCGCGCCAGGATCGCCGCACGCCGTCCCGCCGCATCCATGGCCCTCACCTCCGCGTATTGCATGCGCCCATTATAGCACAGCGCGCCCGAAAAAGAAATCGCCCGGGCAAATGTGGCTTGATGCGCCGGGACGAATGGACTATAATGAAAGCATGATTTCTACGAATACGGAGGGGATGACCATGCAAAGCGACATTGACATCGCGCGCGCGTGTCAGTTAAAGCCCGTTCAGGCGGTGGCCACGGAGGCGGGTATCGGCGAAGAACTGCTGGAGCTGTACGGACGCTACAAGGCCAAGATGGACTACCTTGCGCTCAAGGATCGCCCGATGGACGGACGGCTCGTGCTCGTCACGGCGATCAACCCCACGCCGGCGGGCGAGGGCAAGACGACCGTGTCCATCGGCCTGGCCGACGCGCTGCGCCGGGCCGGCAAGCGCACGATGCTCGCGCTGCGCGAGCCGTCGCTGGGGCCCGTATTCGGCGTCAAGGGCGGCGCGGCGGGCGGCGGCTATGCGCAGGTCGTGCCCATGGAGGACATCAATCTGCACTTCACCGGCGACCTGCACGCCATCACCGCCGCCAACAATCTGCTGGCCGCGATGGTCGACAACCACATCGCGCAGGGCAATGCGCTGGGCATCGACCCGCGCCGCATCGCCTGGAAGCGCTGCATGGACATGAACGACCGCCAGCTGCGCCAGATCGTGGACGGCCTGGGCGGACGCACGAACGGCATGCCGCGCGAGGACGGCTTTGACATCACCACCGCCTCGGAGATCATGGCGGTGCTGTGCCTTGCCAGCGACATCGCCGACCTCAAGCAGCGCCTGGCGCGCATCGTCGTGGGCCGTACCTACGCCGACGCGCCCGTGACCGCCGGCCAGCTGCGCGCGCAGGGCGCCATGGCCGCGCTGCTGCGCGACGCGATGCGCCCCAACCTCGTGCAGACGCTCGAGGGCACGCCCGCGCTCGTGCACGGCGGCCCGTTCGCCAACATCGCGCACGGCTGCAACAGCATCGTCGCCACGCAGACCGCGCTGCGCCTGGCGGATTACGTGGTCACGGAGGCCGGCTTCGGCGCGGACCTGGGCGCGGAGAAGTTCATCGACATCAAGTGCCGCAAGGCGGGCCTGAAGCCCTCGTGCATCGTGCTGGTGGCGACGGTGCGCGCGCTCAAGAGCCACGGCGGCGTCGCCAAGGCCGACCTTGCGCAGGAGAACCTGCCCGCGCTGGAGAAGGGCCTGTCCAACCTCACGCGCCACCTGCACAACATCCGCACCGTCTGGGGCGTGGAGCCCGTCGTCGCGCTCAACCGCTTCACCAGCGACACAGACGCCGAGATCGCGCTCGTGCGCGAGGCCGCCGCCCGAATGGGCGCGCAGGTCGCGCTGTGCGAGGTCTGGGCCAAGGGCGGCGAGGGCGGCCTGGAGCTGGCCGAGCAGGTCGTCGCCCGCTGCGAGTGCGCGGACCTGTCCAAGTTCTCCCTCACCTACCCGGACGATCTGCCGCTTGCGAAGAAGATCGAGGCCGTCGCCACGAAGATCTACGGCGCGCAGGACGTCTCCATCGCCCCGGCCGCAGCCAAGCAGCTCAAGTCGTTCGAGGAGGGCGGCTATGGCGAGCTGCCGGTGTGCATCGCCAAGACGCAGTACTCCTTCTCCGACGATCCCAAGAAGCTCGGCGCGCCCGAGGGCTTCACGCTCACCATCCGTCAGGCGCGCCTGAGCGCGGGCGCGGGCTTCGTCGTCGCGCTCGCCGGCGACATCATGACCATGCCCGGCCTGCCGCGCGTGCCCGCCGCGGAGAACATCGACGTGGACGACGCGGGCAACATCACCGGCCTGTTCTGACGGCCGCCAACCAAGCAAAGGGGTGAATACCGTTGTACAACACGCTGGAAATGCACATTCTGGAAATTTTGTCCGACGACGCGCGCATCAGCGCGGAGCAGATCGCCGTGATGACCGGCTATGACGTGGACGAGGTGCGCCGCGCCATCGGCCGCCTGGAAAAGGACCGCGTGCTGGTCAAATACCCGGCCATGATCAACTGGGAGCGCACCGACAAGGAGATGGTGCAGGCGGTCATCGAGGTGCGCGTACAGCCGCAGCGCGACCGCGGCTTTGACGCCATCGCCGCGCGCATCTATCAGTTCGAAGAGGTCACCAGCCTCTACCTCATGAGCGGCGCGTACGACCTGATGGTCATGGTCGAGGCGCCCACGCTCAAGCAGCTGGCCTCGTTCGTGTCCAGCAAGCTCTCCACGCTCGAGAGCGTCACCGGCACGGCCACGCACTTCATGCTCAAGACCTATAAATACGGCGGCGTCATCTTCGAGGGCGACGATACCGACCGGCGTCTGGCGGTGAGCCCGTGATGGATATACAGCGCATCGTCAATCCCAGCGTGCGGGACGTGCCGCCCAGCGGCATCCGCAAGTTCTTCGACATCGTCGCCGAGATGCCCGAGGCCATCTCCCTGGGCGTGGGCGAGCCGGACTTCGTCACGCCCTGGCACATCCGCGACGCGGCCATCCGCTCCATCGAGGACGGCCTGACGCAGTACACCTCCAACTGGGGCCGCCTCCAGCTGCGCCGGCTCATCGCGCAGTACCTGCGCCGCCGCTGCCACGTCGAATACGACCCGGCGGACGAGATCCTCGTCACCATCGGCGCGAGCGAGGGCATCGACCTGTGCCTGCGCGCGCTGTGCGCCCCGGGCGACGAGGTGCTCATCCCCGAGCCGTCCTACGTCTCCTATGCGCCCGGCGTGACGTTCGCCGGCGGCACGCCGCGCCCCATCGTCACCCGCTTTGAGGACGAGTTCCGCCTCACGGGCGAGGCGCTGCGCGCGGCCCTCACCCCGCGCACCAAGGCGCTGATCCTACCCTACCCCAACAACCCGACCGGCTCCATCATGCGCCGGGAGGACCTGCAGCAGATCGCCGACGCACTGCGCGATACGGACATCATCGTCCTGGCCGATGAGATCTACTCCGAACTCACCTACGGCGGGCACGAGCACGTCAGCTTCCCTTCCCTGCCCGGCATGCGCGAGCGAACCGTGCTGCTCAACGGCTTCTCCAAGGCGTTTGCGATGACCGGCTGGCGCGTGGGCTATGCCTGCGGCCCGCGGGACCTGCTGGCGGTGATGTGCAAGATCCACCAGTACACGATCATGTGCGCCTCGACCCAGGGCCAGCTCGCCGCCGAAGAGGCGCTCGCGCGCGGACTGCAAAACGACTTTGAGGACGTGCGCACCATGGTGCGCAGCTACGACCGCCGCCGCCGCCTGATGGTCGACGCGCTGCGCAGGATGGGCCTGCCGTGCTTTGAGCCGCTGGGCGCGTTCTACGTGTTCCCGTCGATCGCGGGCACGGGCCTGTCCAGCGAGGAGTTCTGCCAGGGCCTGCTGCGCGCCGAACACGTCGCCTGCGTGCCGGGCACGGCCTTCGGCCAGAGCGGCGAGGGGCACATCCGCTGCTCCTACGCCACCAGCCTGGAAAAGCTCACCGAGGCGCTGCGGCGCATCGAGCGCTACGTCAACAGCCTGTAATCCTCCCCTTCCCCTTTCCCAAAAGAAAGCGCACGCCATGGCCGCACGGCCATGGCGTGTCTGTTTCCCGAGGCGCAAGCGTTCCGTCACTTCAGGACCTTTTCGTAGAGGTTGAACCACGGCAGCCCATATGCCGCATACCCGAGGTCTGCCGTGCCGACGCATTGAAAGCCGCATTTTCTGTACAGGTTTTCTGCGGGCACATTGCCCCGCGCGACATCCAGCCGGAGGCTTCGGCATCCCTCCGCCCTGGCCAGGCGCTCCGCCTGCTCCAACAGCATGGCGCCCATTCCCCTTTTGAGAAAGTCCGGGTGGACCGCGAGCGTATAGATCACATAGATGTGATCATAGTCATCTTCCGTCAGCCACCGGACCTTTGCATATCCCGCCTCCGGCCTATGGCGCAGCGTCATCGCGCCCACGACCGCTCCGTGCTCTTTCAGCACATACAGCGCGCCATCCTCAATCCCTGCCCGCGCATCCTCTACCGTCGGATATACGCCCTTCCTCCACCCCGGACCATTCCCATGCGCGCTCAGGTGCTCGCACAGGGCGTCATACAGATCTCCGATTGCCTCCAGGTCGGACCATTCCGCCCTTGTGAAACGCATTTGCCATCCCTCCTGACAGGATCGTAGTCTTACCTCCTGTTGGGCCTTCTCTTGAGACCCAGCAGCTTCATGAAATCACAAAACAGTGACGAATCCGCCGGTTCAAACATAAGCCACTTCCCATCGTGGTAGGTTTGAGCTTCATCATATACTTTCCGAACTTCCGGCGCGTAATGTTCTATGTCTGCTTCAAACTTCAACCGTTCGTCTTTTCCAAGGATTATCAGCAAACCCACGCAGTTTTCCCTGGCATATAATGCGCACAGCGTTTTGCCGCCCCGGCGGTATTTGTATTCGTATGTCCACGCTTTTCCGCCCCGATTCCAGGCACAATCCATGTCATATCGTTCTTCAATCAGGGCGCACAGCGCAGTCCACACCTCATACAGGGGTTTCCCGACCAATACCGTCAACTCTTCTTTACCTGGGATCGCATCCAGCATATCGATGCCTCCTCATGCAGTTTCAAAGCCGAAAGCCCCGCTCAGCGCCCGGGTCGCGCCCTACAGCGCGTGCTCGCAGCGCATCGGATCGCCGCGCCACATGCGCTTCATCGTCCAGTCCGCGTCCGGCGCGCTCCAGAACGGGTGCGCGGGCGGCAGGCCCAGCGGCAGGAAGACCGCCATGCACAGGTACAGACTGCCCGTGCTGATGTATTCCTCGCCCATGTCCGGCTGGCGGCCGCACACGCCGATCTCCAGAAAGCCGTCCGCGTCGAAGTTATCAAACGCCATCACCCGCCGGATCGCCTGCGTCAGCGCGCAGCGCGCCTGCGCCGGGACGATCCCCTCCTCCAGCAGGTCCTGCAGCGCGGCCTGCGCGAGCATCTGAAAGCAGCCGAAGCGGTATGCCGACGAGCGCCCCAGCACGGGATAGCCGCCGTCGGGCATGATCAGGTGCTCCAGGAACGTCGCGTAGCGCGCGCCGTATGTCTGCGCGCGCTCCAGCATCGCGCGCCACTCGGCATCCTCGCCCGCCACCGTGCGCAGCACGTCGATGAGCATCGGCTGGATGACGTAGCTGTTGTAGTAGTCCATGTGAAACGCCGGCCCGTCGCCGAAAAAGCCGTCGCCCTTGTACCAGTCAAAGTGCAGCCGCACGGCCAGGTCCACGCGCATGGGATCCCAGTCCGGCGCGCCCGCCCGGTACAGCAGCGCCTCGATCATCGCCGAGAAGAGCAGCCAGTTGCACACCGGCGGCTTGCGCGTGCGCGTCGCGCGCAGCTTGTCCAGCAGGTGCGCGCGGTCCTGCGCGGGCAGGGCCTCCAGCAGCGCATGCGGCGCGCGCAGCAGCGCGTGCGCCAGAAACGCCGCATCGACGATCGGCTGGTGCCCGTGGGAGAAGTTCATCTCGTCGGGCGCGCCGGGCGTCACCGCCTGATGCAGCGCCGCCAGCGCCATGCGCCGGTACGCCCCCTGCAGCCGCGCCTCCTCGCCCGTCAGCCCCTCCAGCTCCAGCCAGGGCGCCAGGCCCATCATCGTGCGGCCGAACGCCTCCAGATAGGTGTACTGCGCCCGGTCCTCGCGCGGCAGCTTGCCGCGCACGGGCATCCGCTCTCGCAGGCGTCCCTGCGAGAGCGCCTCCAGCACGGGCCGCGCGATGCGGTCCATCGTCTCAAGCCAGTAGGCACGCGTGGTCTGCATGCCGTCCCCCTCCTTTTGTGCCGCCCGCGTCAGCCGATGCGCGCCTGGATGAACGCAAAGATGTGCTCCAGCAGCGGTAGGCTCCAGAACGTGCCCTCGTGCGGCGCGTTCGTCACGCGCACCAGCTGCGCGTCATACCCGCACGTGCGCAGGCGTTCATACATCGCCTCGCTGTCCGAATAGTAGACAATCGGATCGGCGTCGCCGTGCAGCAGCAAAAACGGCGGCAGCTCCAGCCCCGGGCGCACATACGCCGCGGGGCTGACCGCCCGCAGCCGCTCGATGCACGTCTCGGCGGAGTCGCTCCCGCCCAGCGCGTGAAAGAGCGAATGGTCCGACGCCGACGCCTGCGAGAGGCGCTCGCGCACCATCGTCTCCAGGTCCGCCGGACCGAAGCAGTCGACCACGGCCTGCACGCGCGTGCTCTGACCCGCCCAGACTTCCGTCTCAAAGGCCGGATCGTCGCCGGTCAGTCCCAGCAGCAGCGCGGTGTTCCCGCCCGAGGACGTGCCCCAGGCGCACACGCGCGCAGGGTCGATGTCATACTGCGCAGCGTGCGCGCGCAGAAAGCGGAGCGCCGTCTTCACATCCTGTAGGAATGCGGGCGCGGGCGCCTCATAGCACGAGCGGTGCGTGACGCTGGCCACGACGAAGCCGCGGCGCGCCAGCAGGCTCAGCTGCGGCAGCTCCCAGAACTGGTCGGGCTTCGTCCAGCCGCTGCCCTGGATGAACACGACCAGCGGAAACCCGCGTCCGTCGCTCTTCCACTGCGGCTTGAGCAGCTGCAGCGCCAGCTCCTTGCCATCCGGCGCGTCATAGACGATGTGCGTCTTGAGGTCGACCAGTCCCTGCAGGGTGGGGTTGTGGTCCAGCACGATGATGTGCTCCTGCGTCATAGCGATTCCTCCGTTCCGCAGGCGCCCGCATGAATGGCGGCGCTTGCCTTTGCATGTATTTGCGGATCCGCATATTGGGAATTGATTTGAAGATTCGCGCCCATCCCGCTCAATCCCTGCCGCCTGCAACGCCGATTTTTTCAAGGGCGTCCGCGCCCAAAACGGGCAAAGTCATTGTCATTTCGCCGGTTTTGTGCTATCGTGAAGAGGGCGCGGCCATGCCGCGCGCACGAATGGCAGGAGGGAATGACATGGCCACGGCACATTACGCGCTCTTCGTCGACCTGGAAAACTGCGGCGCCAAGATCGGCACGCTCAACGACGTCATCGAAAAGGTCAAGATCCGCGGCGACATCCTGATCGGCAAGGTGTACGGCTACACGGACAAGTACTCTGACCTGAAGGAGCTGCTGCTGTCCAACACATTCAACGTCGTGCCCTCCATCCGCTACGGACGCAACCAGAAGAACAACCTGGACATCCAGCTCGTGCTCGACGCGCTGGACGTGGCCTTCACCAACAGCCTGATCGACTCGTTCTGCATCGTCTCCGGCGACAGCGACTACGTGCCCCTCGTGGGCAAGCTCAAATCCATGGGCAAGTTTGTGCTGGGTATCTCGCGCTCGGAGGCCGCCAGCAGCGTGTTCATCAACGCGTGCAATGAATTCCAGTTCCTGGAGTCCGTCAGCCAGGGCAAGTCCTCCGGCCGCAGCCAGAAGGACGAGCCGCTCACGCTCGACCAGCTCGACGAGCTGATCTGCACCATCCTCGAGGAGCAGGCCGACGAAAACGAGATCCTCGCCTCCGAGCTCAAGAACATCCTGCTGCGCCTGCGGCCCGACTTCAACGAGAAGTCCTTTGGCTTCTCCACGTTCGGCAAGCTGCTAAGCGGCCTTTCGCAGCGCTTCGGCTCCTTCACCGTCGTGGCCGATCACTTCAACCTCATCGTCCAGCTCGGTCATGAGGAACAGAAGGCGGCCCCGCCCCAGCTCACGCGCGACAACTACGCCGAGATCTTCCGCAGCCACCTGCGCGCCTTCCGCGACAACGGCTTTGAGCGCATCAACCCCTCCATCCTCAAGGCCGCCATCCAGAACGACTATCCCGACTTCACCGAGCGCGCCGTCGGCTTCAAGCGCTTTTCCGACCTGCTGCGCGCGCTGGAAAAGAGCGGCGTGCTCAAGGTCGAGATGGACGAGCAGAAGACCATGCTGGTGAAGATCCTGTGAGCTTTCTTCCGCTGCATGTTCGTTAAAAAAATATAAAATTCAATTTTCTTAGCGGCGGCGCAAATGCGCCGCCGCCCCGTCATATCCGGCTATATTCAGGCCGTCACAATCCGGATCTATACGGGTCTATGCTCGATATTGTTAAAAATAAGACAATCTGGTGCAACTCTCGCTGCAATCTCTGTTCACTTGTGCGATTGACGGCCCCCGGACAGAATGTTAAAATATTATCAATCCCGGAGGACGAGCCCCGGGAAGCTCACCGACCGCCCCGGCCCTGCGCCGGAGACAAAAAGGAGCATCCGATATGAGCGAAACGCAGATCGTCGACAGCGTCGAGACGTTTGAGGCAGCGCTTGCGCGCGTGCGCGAGGCGCAGCGGCGCTTTGCCGCCTACACGCAGGAGCAGGTGGACCGCATCTTCCAGGCGGCGGCCGTGGCCGCGAACAAGGCCCGCATCCCGCTGGCCAAGATGGCGGTCGCCGAGACCGGCATGGGCGTGGTGGAGGACAAGGTCATCAAGAACCACTATGCCGCCGAATACATCTACAACGCCTACAAGCACACCAGGACCTGCGGCGTCGTGGAGGAGGACGCGGCTTACGGCATCCGGAAGATCGCCGAACCCATCGGCGTCATCGCCGCGGTCATCCCCACGACCAACCCGACCTCCACGGCGATCTTCAAGACGCTGCTGGCGCTCAAGACGCGCAATGGCATCGTCATCAGCCCGCACCCGCGCGCCAAGGGCTGCACCATCGCGGCCGCCAAGTGCGTGCTGGACGCGGCCGTCGCCGCCGGCGCGCCCGAGGGCATCATCGCCTGGATCGACGTGCCCTCGCTGGAGCTGACCAACATGGCCATGAAGGAGGCCGACATCATCCTCGCCACCGGCGGCCCCGGCATGGTGCGCGCGGCGTACTCCTCCGGCAAGCCCGCGCTGGGCGTGGGCGCCGGCAACACCCCCGCCATCATCGACGAGAGCGCCGACATCCTGCTGGCCGTCAACTCGATCATCCACTCCAAGACGTTTGACAACGGCATGATCTGCGCCAGCGAGCAGAGCGTCATCGTGCTCGACCCCGTCTACGACGCGGTGAAGGCCGAGTTCAGCCGCCGCGGCTGCTACTTCCTCAACCCCGAGGAGACCGACTGCGTGCGCCGCACGATCATCATCAACGGCTCGCTCAACGCGCGCATCGTCGGCCAGAGCGCCGAGCGCATCGCGCAGCTGTCCGGCGTGAGCGTGCCGGCCGGCACAAAGATCCTCATCGGCGAGGTCGAAAGCGTGGAGCTGAGCGAGGAATTCGCCCACGAAAAGCTCTCGCCCGTGCTGGCGATGTACCGCGCCGCGGACTTTGAGGAGGCCCTCTCCAAGGCCGAGCGCCTCGTCGCCGACGGCGGCTACGGCCACACCTCCTCGCTGTACGTCAACGCCGTCACCGAGAAGGACAAGATCGCCCGCCACGCCGCGCGCATGAAGACCTGCCGCATCCTGGTCAACACGCCTTCCTCGCAGGGCGGCATCGGCGACCTGTACAACTTCAAGCTCGCGCCCTCCCTCACCCTGGGCTGCGGCTCCTGGGGCGGCAACTCCGTCTCCGAAAACGTCGGCGTGAAGCATCTGCTCAACATCAAGACCGTCGCGGAGAGGAGAGAGAACATGCTGTGGTTCCGCGCGCCGCAGAAGGTGTACATCAAGAAGGGCTGCCTGCCGGTGGCGCTCAGCGAGCTGAAGGACGTGCTGGGCAAGCGCCGCGCCTTCGTGGTGACGGACAGCTTCCTGTTCAACAACGGCTACACCAAGCCCATCACCGACAAGCTGGACGAGATGGGCATCGTGCACGCGACGTTCTACGACGTGGCGCCCGACCCGTCCCTGGCCTGCGCCATCGAGGGCGCCAGGCAGATGGCCTCCTTCAAGCCCGACGTGATCATCGCCGTGGGCGGCGGCAGCGCCATGGACGCGGCCAAGATCATGTGGGTGCTCTACGAGCATCCCGACGCGGACTTCATGGACATGGCCATGCGCTTCGTCGACATCCGCAAGCGCGTGTACACCTTCCCCAAGATGGGCGAAAAGGCCTACTTCATCGCCGTGCCCACCTCCGCCGGCACGGGCAGCGAGGTGACGCCCTTTGCGGTCATCACCGACGAGAAGACGGGCGTCAAGTATCCGCTGGCCGACTATGAGCTGATGCCCAACATGGCCATCGTCGACGCGGACATGATGATGAACGCGCCCAAGGGCCTGACCAGCGCCTCGGGCATCGACGCGCTGACGCACGACCTGGAGGCCTATGCTGCGATGCTGGCCACCGACTACACCGACGGCCTGGCGCTGCGCTCGATGAAGATGATCTTCGAATACCTGCCCCGCGCATATGACAACGGGCCCAACGACCCCGTCGCCCGCGAGAAGATGGCCAACGCCGCCACGATGGCCGGCATGGCGTTCGCCAATGCGTTCCTGGGCGTGTGCCACTCCATGGCGCACAAGCTGGGCGCGTTCCACCACCTGCCGCACGGCGTGGCCAACGCGCTGATGATCGACGAGGTGCTGCGCTTCAACGCCGCAGAGGTCCCCGCCAAGATGGGCACCTTCCCGCAGTACGACCATCCGCACACGCTTGCGCGCTATGCTGAGGTGGCCGACGCGCTGGGCATCGGCGGCGCCAGCGACGAGGAGAAGCTTGAAAACCTGATCGCCCGCATCGACGAGCTGAAGGAGCGCGTGGGCATCCGCAAGACCATCCGCGACTACGGCGTCGACGAGAAGGACTTCCTCGACCGCCTGGACGACATGGTCGAGCAGGCCTTCGACGACCAGTGCACGGGCGCGAACCCGCGCTACCCGCTGATGAGCGAGATCAAGCAGATGTACCTGAACGCCTACTATGGCCGCTGAGAAGGGGGCAGAATCATGAACCTGGACAAGATCATCGCGGTGCGCACCACCAAGACCGTCTACCGCGACGGCGATACCGCCATCAAGGTCTTCAGCGAGGACTACCTCAAGACCGACGTGCTCAACGAGGCGCTCAACCAGGCGCGCGTGGAAGAGACGGACCTGTGCATCCCCAAGGTGCTGGAGGTGACGAAGGTCGACGGCAGGTGGGCGATCGTCACCGAGTTCATCGAGGGCAAGACGCTCGCGCAGCTGATGGAGGAGCACCCCGAAAAGAAGGACGCCTACCTGGAGCAGCTGGTCGACATCCAGCTGAACATGCACGCGCAGAAGGCGCCCGCGCTGCTCAACAAGCTCAAGGAGAAGATGCACCGCAAGATCTCCTCCACGACCTTTGACGCGACCACGCGCTACGAGCTGCACACGCGCCTGGCCGGCATGCCCGACCACAACAAGCTCTGCCACGGCGACTTCAACCCCAGCAACGTCATCATCCAGCCCGACGGCACGCCCTGCATCCTGGACTGGTCGCACGCTACGCAGGGCAACGCCAGCGCCGACGCGGCGCGCACCTACCTGCTGTTCTGGCTGGCCGGCGACATCCAGGGCGCAGAGACGTACCTGAACCTGTTCTGCAAGAAGAGCGACACGGCCAAGCAGTACGTGCAAAAGTGGATCCCGATCGTCGCGGCGTCGCAGACGGTCAAGGGCAAGCCCGAGGAGCGCGAGTTCCTCGCCCACTGGGTGAACGTGGTCGACTACGAGTAAGGAGGTCTGCGGCAATGGTCAAAGTGACGGTCTGTATCGGCAGCTGCTGCCACACGAAGGGCTCCGGCCGGGTGGTCGAGCGCCTGCAACACCTGATCGCACAGGCGCAGCTCAAGGACAAGGTGGACCTGGCGGGCAAGTTCTGCATGGGCACCTGCGAAAAGGGCGTGTGCGTCACGGTGGACGATCAGTTCTTCTCCGTGACGCCTGAGACGGTCCGCGACTTCTTCGAGCGCGAGATTCAGCCCAAGGCGGTATGACGAAAAAGCGGCCGCGTCCGGTTGGACGCGGCCGCTTTGCGCTCCCGCTCAGCGCGCCTTCTGGAACGCCTCGCGCGGCGAGCCGTCGGCGATGTAGATCCGCCCGCAGCGCGCAAAGCCCAGCTTGCGCAGCAGCCCCTGCATGGGCGCATTGTCCGCGTGCGTGTCGATGCGCAGGTTGCCGCAGCGCGCGAACGCCCAGTTCAGGCAGTACGTCGCCGCGCCCCGCGTGCCCGGCGCGGAGGCGATGCGGTGCACGACGCCGTAAGGCCCGTCCGCCAGCCACGCGCCGTCCTCGATCACGCGGTAGGTCGGGTCCTCCTCCTGCGCGAAGTAAAAGACGCACGCGACGCGCCCCTCCGCCTCGCAGACGTACAGCCTGCCGCGGCGGATGTCGTCCTCGGTCTGCGACCGCGGGGGCCGGTCGCTTCCCCACTGCGTCGGGTTCCCATGTTCGGCCATGAACCGGCGGGCATGGGCGTAGATCTCCAGGATGGTCTGCAAATCCTGCGCGTCGGCCTTTCGGATCTCCAAGCGGCTTCCTCTCCCTTTTGTGGTATCCCGGCCATTATAGCACGCTTCGGCCGCCCGCGCATCCCCTTTTGGGCTTGACACGGTCGCGCGCGGCACGTATCATAAAGGCATTGAATCATGCGGAGGCGGTATCCATGGACGACGGATTTCGCGCATTGCAGGACTGGCTGGCGCAGACGCAGGACGAGCCGCTGGAGGCGATGGGCGCGTTCTTCGACGCGCGCATCGGCGACTATGAGGCGCACATGTCTCCCTGGCGCGCGCACTACGCGTGGATGGCGGCGCTGCTGCCCGACGGCATCGAGACGCTGCTGGACGTCGGCTGCGGCACGGGGCTGGAGCTGGACGAGATCTTCGCGCGCTTTCCGGCGCTTCGCGTGACGGGCGTGGACCTGTCCGGCGAGATGCTCGCCGCGCTGCGGCGCAAGCATCCGAACCGGGCGCTGACGCTGTGGCAGGCGGACTACTTCGCGCAGCCGTTCGGCGACAGCCGCTTTGACGCGGCCGTCTCCTTTGAGACGCTGCACCACTTCCCCGCCGCGCAGAAGACGCGGCTCTTTGCCAAGATCCGCGACAGCCTGCGCCCGGGCGGGGTGTACCTGCAGTGCGACTATGAGGCCAAGACGCAGCAGATCGAGGATCTGCTCTTTGCGGAGTGCGCGCGGCGGCGCGCGCGCGACGGCATTGCGCCGGATGTGTTCGTCCACTTCGACACGCCGCTCACGCTCAAGCACGAGATGCAGGCGATGCGGGACGCGGGCTTTGCGCGCGTGGAGCTGGTGGGCTATCTGCCCGAGGACGACCACACGCCGATGATCCGCGCGGTGCGCTGACGCGGCGGCCCCGCAGGGCAATGCCCTGCGGGGCCGCTTTTTTCATTCCGCGATGATCTGCTCGCACGCGCTGTAGACCAGCGCCTCCAGCGCCTGCTGGTAGTGCGCGCCGACCTCTGCGCGCTGAAACAGGCTCATGAACAGGATGCGGATGATCGCGCAGGCCGTCTCCCTGGACACGCGCAGCCGCACGCCCGCGCGGTCGATGAGCCGCTCGATGTGCTGGTCGTCGCTGTCGTAGTGCGCCTGCACGACCTCCGGCGGCAGGCGGCGCAGCATCGCGGGCAGGTCCTGCGCGAACAGCGCCATCGTGTCGCCCTCGCTCATCACGCGCGCCGCCTCCAGGATCGCCTGCGCGACGCGCGTTCGCAGCGGCAGGGCCGCGCGCGCCTCCAGCACCGCCGCCGCGCTGCCGTAGATCGCCGTGTGCCACTCCTCCAGAATGTCCAGGAAGAGCCGCTCCTTGCTGTCATAGAATCGGTAAAACGCGCTCTTGGAGATGCCCGCCTCCCGCGCGAGCTGCTCCAGCGTCGTCTTCTTCATGCCAATCGTCGCCGCGCAGCGCCGGGCGGCGTCCCTCAGCCGGCGCACGATCGTCTCGCGCTCCTGTTCGTTGAATGCCGCGGCCATGGTTCCCCCTCCTTCACATGCCTGCGGGCCCGCGCCTCAGCGCGGCAGGTAGACCGTCGCGCTCATGCCCAGCAGCAGGCCCGGCGCGTCCACATCCAGCTTGACGGTGTAGTAGCTGGCGTTCTGGCGCACGACGCCCTGCGCGGAGATCGACGTCACGGTTCCCTCGTACACCGTGTCCGGATACCGGTCAAACACCACGGACAGGCGGTCGCCCACGGCGATCGCGCCCAGGTCCATCTCGTCCACCTCCGCCGTGACGCGCAAGCTGTCCTCGTCGGCGAGCGTAAGCAGCACCTGCCCCTTGTACACCTGCTGCCCGTCCGCGACCGGAACCGCCGTCACCACGCCCGCCTCGGGCGCGCACAGCGTATCGCTCAGCCCCTGCGGCGCGGCGTCCGCGCCGACGAGCTCGAAGAGCAGGTCGCCCGCCCGCACAAACGCGCCCTCCTGCGCGTGCACGCGCAGCACGCGGCCCGTGCCCGCAATGGGGATTGCCGTAGCGGCCCGGCACGCGCCGCGGCCAACGCGCTCATCGCTTTCATGATCCGCGTCGCGATACAGGTCGACCCGCTGGCCGACCTCCGGCTCGCCGGTGAGCACCTCCACCTGAAAGCCCTCCGCCGTCACGGCGACGACGCGGCCCGTGCCCGTCACCTTGTCGCCCGTCGCGTTCTTATAATACAGCGTCTCGCCCACGTGCACGATCTTGTGCTCCGCGTCGTCATAGGCGCCGTAGGCGGTGCAGTCCAGCGTCAGCCGCTCGGCCGGCTCCAGCGACGCCAGGCCGCCGTAGCGCGCCGTAAACGCATCGGCATCGTCGCCCTCGCCGGCGAACACCGCGCTGAGCGTGCCGTCAAAGGGCGCGTACACCTTCGTCGTATCCATGCACAGCAGCGTCTCGCCCGCCTCGACCCGGTCGCCCGCCTCCACGTCAAAGGGCAGCAGCACGCCCGAGAACGGCGCCGTCACGTCCACCGTGCGCGCGGCCTCGACCGCGCCGGTCGCGGTGTCCATCGCGCCCAGATCTTCCAGATCTTGCGCCAGCGCCGGCGCGCAAAGCAGCGCCAGCGGCAGGCACAGCAGCAGGGAGAGGATCTTTCGCATCGTTCACATTCCTTTCTTTGCGTCATTCGACGCTCTTGAGAGAGGTCACCATGTCAATCCTGCGCACGTTGCGCGTGAGCAGCCACTGCACGAAGCGCGAAAACGCGAACGTCACCACGCTGGCGATGAGGATGGACTGCAGCTCCACGTGCACGCCGTACACCATCTGCTCGGACTCCACCGAGCGCATGACCACGTCCGTCAGCCAGATGCCGGGCCCCACGCCCAGCAGCACGCCCAGCACGGTGATCCAGTTGTTCTCGCGCACCATCAGGCGCTTGATCTCCCGCTGATGGTAGCCCAGCACCTTGAGCGTCGCGTACTCGCGCTCGCGCTCCATGAAGTTGAGGATGCCCATGTTGTAGCAGATGACGAACGCCAGCCCCAGCGCCGCGCCGCTCATCAGGTTAAAGATGGCGGTCAGCGATTTGAGGATGCTCAGGTTCTGCTCGTGCTGCTCGTCCGGGTCCTTGATCGCCTCCACCTCGTCCATCTGCCCAAGCTTCGCCTCGCAGCCCGCAGACGGCGCCTGCAGCAGCAGCGCCGCGGGCGTAAACGCGCCCTTGCCCAGCGTCTCCCACTGCGTGCGGGTCATGTACGCGCCCTGGCCGACGTTCACATACACGACCTGCGCCACCTGTGTGCGCACGGGCGCATCGTCGCCGGGCAGCCAGATCTCGACCTCGTCGCCCACGCCGATACCCAGCGTCTGGCACATCTTCTGCGTGACGGCCACGCCCTGCGCGCAGACGGGCGTATACGTGCGCCCCTCGCCCAGATACAGCAGCTGCTGGTCGGGCTCCACGACCGTCAGCGTGGTCGTGCGCGCCTCCTGCGGGCCGCGCAGGCTGACCGTCTTTTCCATGACCGCCTCTACACGCCCAGCCTCCAGCCGTCTGTAGTACGACTCCGCCGTGCCGGCCTCGTCCGTCAGGTCTGCGCGCAGGTCGTACTGGATCGTGCCGTCGTAATACGCGCCCACGAAGAAGCGCACCGAGTCCTCCAGCCCCAGCGACGTGATGATCAGCATGTTGCAGCACAGGATGCCCACCAGCAGCATCGCCGCGCGCAGCTTGTTGCGAAACAGATTGCGCACGACCATCTTCGTGTTGAAGCCCAGGCGCCTCCACAGGCCGGTGCAGCGCTCCAGCAGCACGCGGCTGCCGACCCGCGGCGGCTTGGGCCGCAGCAGCGCGGCCGTGACCTCGCGCGCAGCCTTGCGGTAGGCCAGCAGGCACACCGCGCAGCTGAGCGCCACGGACAGCCCGCACACGCACCACGCCGCCGTCGAGACCGGCGCCCACAGCCGGTAGGGAAAGACGAAGTGCGCGGCCTCCATGTCCCACAGCATATCCGGCAGCGTGATCAGGCCCACGCCCAGGCCCAGCAGTGCGCCGGCCAGCGACGGATAGAACGCATAGTTCAGGTAGTGCCGCGCCACGCGCCCGCCTCCATAGCCGAGCGCGCCCAACGTGCCCATCTGCGTGCGCTGTCCGTCGATGAGGCGGGTGATGGTCGTCAGCACGATCAGCGAGGATACGCCGAACGCCAGCAGCGGAAAGACGTAGGACAGCTTGCGGAAGATCTCTACATCATTGCGCGCGCGCTGCGTCGAGGCGTTCGCCTGCTGGTCGACGATCAGCGCGTAGGGGTACAGCTCCTCGATGCGCGCGCGCACGGCGTCCGCGTCCGCATCCGGCGCGAGGTCGACCAGCAGCTCGCTCGCCGGCAGCGATGAGAGCGCGTCCATGTTCGCCACGGCAAAGCCGTAGTGCAGCGGATCGGGCGACACGTCCTTCGTCGTGATCAGGTATTCGGGGCTGAGCGCCAGAGCGCGCACGGTGAACGCCTGCTCAAAGCCGTCCAGCCTCAGGCGCAGCGTATCCCCGATCTCGATGCCGTTGGCGCGCGCAAACTGCTCCTCCAGCAGCAGCCCCCGCCCGTCGTGTGCCGCCAGCGCCTCGCCCTCGCGCAGCAGCGGCGCGTTGATCTGCGCCTCGCCGTCGTAGCCGAGCACCTGCAGCGTCGCCTCGCTGGACAAATCCGTATCCATCTCGACGTTCACGCGCATCTGCACGCGCTCCACGCCCGGCAGCCGCTCCAGCCGCCGCAGCGCCTCACGGTCCGCACCCGGCAACTGCACCCAGAAGTCGGCCAGGTTCTGCTCCTCATAGTACGTCTCGATCGTCCGGTCGAGCATGCGCCACGCCGCGTCCAGGCCGGTGAACACCCATGTGCCCAGCGCGCACAGCAGCAGCATGGACGCGAACTGCAGCTTTGAGCGCCACATATCGCGCAGCAGCTTTCTGCGCAGCATATTGCCCCTCACCATGCGATGTCCTCCACCGAGGCCGGATGCGCGCAGCGCTCGACCGACTCGACCGCGCCGTTCTTCAGCCGGATGATGCGCTGGCCCAGCGGCGCGATGGACGCGTTGTGCGTGATGATCACGACCGTCGCGCCGTGTTCGCGGCTGATGTCCGTCAGCAGCCGCAGCACCTGCACGCCCGTCTTCGAGTCCAGCGCGCCCGTCGGCTCGTCGCACAGCAGCAGCGCCGGGTTCTTGCACAGCGCCCGCGCGATCGACACGCGCTGCTGCTCGCCGCCCGACAGCTGCGCGGGAAAGTTGTTCATCCGGTCGCCCAGGCCCACCTGCTCCATCACCCTGCGCGGGTCGAGCGCGTCCCTGCACACCTGCCGCGCGAGCTCCACGTTCTCCAGCGCCGTGAGGTTGGGCATCAGGTTGTAGAATTGAAACACAAACCCCACGTCCGTGCGCCGGTATTCGCTCAGCTGGCGGGCAGTCATTGCCGTGACGTCCTTATCCCCCACGGTGATGCGCCCGCTCGTGGCGCGGTCCATCCCGCCCAGCAGATTGAGAATCGTTGTCTTGCCTGCGCCGCTGGGCCCGAGCACCACGCACAGCTCGCCCTTCTCGATCTCAAAGCTCACGTCCCTGGCCGCATGCACGGGCTCGCCCGCAGTCGGATAGTCCTTGCACACGCGTTCAAAGGCGATGAAGGCCATGCGCTTCACCTCTTTCTTCAGATGTAAAACCATAAAAACAGATTGAATTTTTGTTTTTATTATACGCGTGCGCTGTCGGAAAGTCAATTGACCGCGCGCATGTTGCAGGGGCGGATCAAAAAACCGCCCGATCGGGATATTCCCCGACCAGGCGGCAGGAGGTTCGCATTACGCGCGCCAGCGCTCGGGCACGCGCTTGACGGCGGCCAGCACCAGAAATCCCACGACGTAGCAGGCGATGGCCTCGCCCACGGCGACGTAGAGCATGCACAGCGCCATGGGGATCTCGGGCGTATACAGCAGGTGGACGAGCGCGCCGACGATCAGGCCGTTGAGCACGACGGGCGGCAGCGCGGCCAGCATGCGGTTTCCGCGCAGGCGGCGCGTGAGCAGCGCGGCGACCAGGGTGGTCAGCGAGCCCAGCACGATGTCCGGCAGGGCGCTGCCGCCCAGCAGGTTGGCCAGCAGGCAGCCGACAAAGAGCGCAGGCGCGGCCTCGGGAAAGAGCACGGGCAGCAGCGTCAGGCCCTCGGAGACGCGCACCTGCATCGCGCCATAGCTGATGGGCGCGAGCAGCAGCGTCAGGGCGGCGTAGAGCGCGGCGATGACGGCCGCGCGGGTGAGGGTTTTGGGATCCTTCATGTTCATACATCTCCTTCGCACCGGCCGACAAAAGAAAAGCGCCCATGCGCGCCTCCATCCGGCGTACATGACCGCAGCGCGCAAGAGCCTTGCGCGCACATCCCTAGTTTTGTTTAAGGACTGGATGGTTTCGAACAGTCCGATGCAATTTTTCCGTCCTATTATACGCGATGGCGCATCCAAAAGCAAGTTTTTTTCGCGCATAGCGCGCCCCGCGCGCGGGCATGCTAAGGGAGCAACAAGGAGGAGGGAAACATCATGCAAAACGAAAAGCATAACCAGTGCATCCATTGCTCCGTGCACTCCTGCAAGCACCACGGCGCGCAGGACATGTGCAGCCTGGAGAGCATCACCGTGCGCGCAAAGGCGGGCTGCCAGAGCGGCTGCAAGGACGAGAGCATGTGCGGCAACTACGAGTGCATCAAGTGAGGATGCGCGGAAAGAGCGGGCGAAAGCCCGCTCTTTTCTCTTTGCCCTTATTGGGATGCGCTGGAGGCTGCGCGCGCGCCCAGGTGATCGACGAACTGGCGCGCGACGCGCGGCGAGCAGCCGTTGTGGCTGACCGTCCAGGCGATGGCCTGAGGGCGCACGTCGTCCCAGGGCAGGCACAGCCCGCGCGCAGCCATGAGCGCGCGCACGATCTGCAGGTATTCGTCCTGGCTGGGCGCGGCGAACGTGAGGCGGATGTCAAAGCGGTCGGAGAGGGAGAACTTCTCCTCGAGCGTGTCGCGCTCGTTGACGTCGTCCTGCCGCTCGGAGAAGCGCTGGCGCACGATGTTGCGCCGGTTGCTCGTCGCGTAGACGACGACGTTTGCGGGCCGCGCCTCCAGGCCGCCCTCCAGCACGGTCTTGAGCGCCGTGTACTCCGGGCAGCTGTCGGAGAAGGCCAGATCGTCCACGAAGACGATGAACTTGCCCGGCTGGCGGCGCAGCAGCGCGAACACCGAGGGCAAATGCGTCAGGCTGGCCAGCGGTACCTCGACGATGCGCAGCCCCTGCGTGAAGAACGTCGTGAGCAGCGCCTTGACCGTCGCGGACTTGCCCGTGCCCTTGTCGCCGTAGAGCAGCACGTTCGCTGCGGGCAGTCCCGCCAGCAGCAGGCGCGTGTTTTCCACCAGCGTGCCGCGCTGCTGCTCATAGAGCACCATGTCCTCCAGGCGAATGGGGTCGGGCTGATCGATGCCGCGCAGGCCCAGCGGATACCGCTCGCTCTCCCCGACCCACGTGCAGCCGGGATAGCGCGCGAACATGCCCGTGCCGTGGCGGCGGAAGAACGCCGCCAGCGCGCTCACGCCCTGCGCGCTCAGCTCCAGCCCGTGCAGGCGCGGGTCCGCGTCCGGGCGCGGCGTCTCCAGCTCCCAGGCGGGCAGAGACTCGAACACGGACTGGTCGGCGCCCCCGTGCGCGGCCAGCGCGAGCAGGTCCGCCGGCTCCAGGCGCGTCAGCTCGCCCAGCGCCGCCAGGTCGCGCGCGCCCGCGCGCAGCACGCTGTAGGGCAGCTCGCGCTCGTCCCGCGCCGCGCACAGGGATGCAAAGGCGCTCTCCTCAAAGAGCACGGCCTCCAGCGCCGCCTGCCCAAAGCCGGACAGGCCCCGCGCCGCGCAGTCCATCCACGCGCCGTACGCCGCGCAGTACGCCTGCGCGAACGCCTCCGTATCCACCCGCTCGCGCGCGGCCTCCTGCGCCAGCCGCTCCAGCGCCGCAATGGCAGGCACCTGCCGCACGTGTCTCAGCGCGGTCATGCATTGCAGGCGCGCGCACAGCGCGCGGGCGTCCGGTTGATCGATCACGGTATTCACTCCTCCCCCGTTTCGCGCGTTCGTTGCGCGCTCACATCTGCTCCGGCGCCTCGATGCCGATCAGATACAGGCCGGTCTTGATCGTGTCGCGCGCGGCGCGGGTGAGCGCAACGCGCGCCGCCGTGGCCGCGGGATCGTCGTCCAGGATGCGGTGCTCGTAGTAGAACTTGTTATACGCCTGCGCGATCTGCGTCGTGTGGCGCGTGACCATGAACGGCTCGTTGCGCTCGCGCGCCTCGTCCACCGCCTCCGGGAAGCGCGCCAGCAGCCGCAGCAGCGCCTGCGCCTCGTCGTCGCACAGCGCGACGTAGTCGGGCGCGGCGCTCAGCTCGCCCGCCTTGCGCAGCACCGAGCAGCAGCGCGTGTGCGTGTACTGCACGTAGGGCGCGGTCTCGCCGTCGAAGTTGAGCGCGCGGTCCCAGCGGAAGTCGATGTCCTTGATGCGGCTGTTCTGCAGGTCGGAGTAGATGACTGCGCCGATGCCGATCTGGCGCGCGACTTCCTCCTTGTTCTCCAGGTTCGGCGACTTCTCCTCGATGATCTCCCGCGCCTTGTCCACCGCACGCCGGAGCAGATCCTCCAGGTAGACGATGTTGCCCTTGCGCGTGGCCAGCGCCTGTCCCTCGTAGCTGACCATGCCGAAGGACACGTGCTCCATGTCCTTGTACCACGGATAGCCCATCTTCTCGATGACCTTGAACAGCTGGCGGAAGTGCAGGTCCTGCTGATAGGCGACGATGTACAGGCTCTTGTCGAAGTCGTACGTGCGCTTGCGGTAGAAGGCGGCCGCCAGGTCGCGCGTGGCGTAGAGCGTGGTGCCGTCCTTCTTGAGGATGAGGCAGGGCGGCATGCCCTCCTCGGACAGGTCCACGACCTCCGCGCCCTCGCTCTCCACGAGCAGGTTCTTCGCGCGCAGCTCCTCGATGACCGGCTCCATCTTGTCCTGATAGAAGCTCTCGCCCGCGTAGGAGTCGAACGTCACGCCCAGCAGGTCGTACACCCGCTGCGTGTCCTTGAGCGTTACATCCTTGAACCAGTTGAAGATGGAGAGCGCCTCTTCGTCGCCGTCCTCGATCTTCTTGAACCACGCGCGGCCCTCGTCGTCCAGCGTCGGATCCGCCTCGGCCTCCTTGTGGAAGCGCACGTACAGGTCGACCAGCGCCTGCACGCCGCCCGCTTCCACGTCCTCCTTGCAGCCCCACTTCTTGTAGGCGCAGACCATCTTGCCAAACTGCGTGCCCCAGTCGCCCAGGTGGTTGATGCTCACCGTCCTGTAGCCGGAGAAGTCATAGATGCGCCGCAGCGAATGGCCGATCATCGTCGTGGACAGGTGCCCGATGTGAAAGCGCTTGGCGATGTTGATGGAGCTGTAGTCCAGGCAGACCGTCTTGCCCGCGCCCACATCCGACGCGCCCCAGCGGCCGGGCTGCGCCAGCACCGCCTCCAGCGTCTCGCGTGCGAAATTCTCCCGGTTGAGGAAGAAGTTCAGATAGCCGCCCACGCACTGCACGCTGGCCGTCTCCGGCGCGTTGATGCGCTCCGACAGTGCGGCGGCGATCTGCGGCGGGCCCTTGCGCAGCGTCTTCGCCAGCTTGAAGCAGGGAAACGCATAGTCGCCCAGGCCCGGCTCCGGCGGGATCTCCAGCATGTCCGAAACGGCCGGGGCCGCCGGCTCGTCCGCGTCGAACGCATCCTTGAGCGCCGCGCATACCAGCTTTGCAATGCGCATTTTCATATCCATCAAAAGAAGCTCCTCTCTTTGCACGTAGTGCCTCATCCGTGATCTCCTGCTTATGATAGCATGCGCGCGCCGTTTTCGCAAGGCAGTCCCGCTCCTTTGACGCGCATCCGTTTTGGCGCGGGCATTTTTGCCCAAACAGCCCAAAAAGCGGACGCGTTCCCGTCGGTTTTTCACGCGCCATCCGCAGGCTTATCCACAGCTTTTGCGGTTTTTCCTGTGGATATTGTGGACAAGTGCCGTCGAATGCCGTTATTTCCAGTCTTTTGGACAGAAAAAAGCCTGTGCAAAGTTATCCACAGATTTGTCCCCAGTTTCCGCTTTTCTGTGGATAAGGTGATTTATTCGCCGGCAGACGCGGAGTTTCGGCGTACGCCGGGCACAAAAAACGCGGAGGTTCACGCGCCGTGAAACCTCCGCGATGCAGCCCGGATTACTGCTGCTCGGCCAGGTACTCGTTGAGCTGATGCACCAGCTCGTCGACGTTGATGCCGTGCACGCCGCCGGCCTCCGCGATGCTCTCGGCCGTCGCGTGCGGGCAGGTCAGGCAGTGCATGCCAAACTCCATGAAGATGCGCGCGGTGCCGCGGTTCATGCGCAGCACTTCGCCGATGGACATGTCCTTGGTAACCTCCTGCATGGGAAAACGCCTCCTCTAAAATTCACGCACAGGGCGTGAAAAGACTGCATGGGACCTTCTCTATCATACACCATTTTTCCCCGTTTTTCAATCGGATAAACCGCGATCCCATTCCAGCGGATAGGCGTCCAGCGCGTATTCGAGCCCATCTCCCAGTTCGACCAGGCGCTGCGCGACGCGCGCGGCGTCCTCTGGGCCGTAGGGCGTGGGAATAAAGTCGCTGTAGCCCTCGACGGAGCTGACGCAGCAGGGCACGATGCGCATATCCTCGTTTTCGACCGTGCCGTCCGGCAGCACGCGCAGGCGCAGCTGGAAGATGAACGTATCCCGGTCCGACGGGCGGACGTTGCCGGCAAAAGAAAAGTTGGCCAGCGAATAGCAGATGTACTTGTCCTTGTACAGCTCGATGGGGTTGATGCGGTGGCTGTGGTGACCGAGCACGAGATCCGCGCCCGCGTCGACCGTCGCGCGGCCCAGGGGCACCTGGCGCGCATTGGGGGTGTATTCGTTCTCGTCGCCCCAGTGGTAGCTGACGACGACGATCTGGCAACCCTGCGCGCGCAGCGCCTCAATGTCGCCGGGCATCTGCTCGTAGATGTCCGCATAGCGCCCGTCAAACGTCTGATAGGAGAGCATGCCCACGCGCACGCCCGACGCCGTCGTATACACACACGGCCCCAGATGCCCGCTGTAGAGCACGCCCACACCATCCAGCGCGGCGCAGGTATCCGCATAGCCCTGATCGCCGTGATCCATGACGTGATTATTCTCCAGCGCAACGGCCTCGACGCCGCTGCCCACAAAAGTGACGGCATAGGCCGGCGGCGCGGCGAACACGTAGGAGTGGCTCATCCGGTCTGCGGCGATGGGCGCGTCGGTCAGCGCGCACTCGAGGTTGACGATCGTCAGATCGTCCGCGAGGAGCAGGTCGCGCACATTGCGCCAGGGAAAGGTCAGGTCCCCGCCCTGGCGCGCGAGCTCCTCCTCGAAGACATTTTTCTCCTTGCGCACGTCCGCGCCAATGATCACATCGCCGGCGGCGCTGATCGTCACCACGACGCCCTCGGCCTGCGACGCCGTCGCGGCGCCATAAAACGATGCGTCCGCCTCTTCGGCGGACGCGGCGCACGCGCACGCCAACATGACGCACGCGAGCAGCAGACGGAAGATGTGTTTCATGTGAAATCCTCCCCGCAGCCTCAGGCGTCCCTGGACGCCTTGCGGTGGTGGCGGCTGCGGAACACAAAGTCGCGCTGGATGATGAAACTGATGCAGAACAGGCACGCGTCGATGGGCAGCTTGGCCAGGCCGGCCGGCACCACACGCGCGAGCAGCGAGGTCAGGCCAGCACCGACGAGCAGCTGTACGGCGGCCAGCGCATAGTAACGCACGATCGCGCTATGCCCGCCCTGTCCACCAAAGACCGTGTGTTTGTTGAGGTGATAGTTCACCAGCGAGGAGACGATGCGCGAGGCGGCGTAGCTGACGCCGGCCGCCCATCCGGGATGCGCGAGGAACAGGCGCGCAAAGAGCGGATAGAGCAGCAGATACAGGCCGTAGTCGATTGCAAAGGACGCGGCCGAGGAGAAGATGAAGCGCAGAATCACGCGGTAGATGCGCCAGGCGTCGCGCACGGGACGGAAGTGCGAGCCCTTGTTGTCGTCGATATAGATGGTCTGGATCGGCACCTCGACGACGGGCATGTTCATCTCGCGCAGCTTGAGCAACACGTTCATCTCGTACTCGTAGCGCTCGCCGTCGATGGCGACCATCGCCTGCAGGCTGTCTGCGGGCAGGCCGCGCAGGCCCGTCTGCGTGTCGTAGACGCGCACGCCGCTGGCCAGGTGATAGACCACGCGCGTGATCGCATTGCCCGCGCGGCTCTTGAAGGGCACGTTGCCGGTGAACGCGCGCGAGCCGAGCACCAGGGCGCGCGGGTGTTCCTCCATGGCGGCGATGACCTTTTCGATGTCGTCGGGCGTGTGCTGGCCGTCCGCGTCCGCGGTGACGACGCCGCGCACGTCCGCAAAGCGCAGCAGGATCTCGTTCAGGCCGGTCTTGAGCGCGCGGCCCTTGCCCATGTTGACCGCATGGCGCACGACGTGCGCGCCCGCCTGCTCGCAGCGGGCGAAGATGTGCAGGAAGCGCTCCTGCCCGCCATCGTCGACGAGGAGCACGCTCAGTCCGCGCGCGACGAGCGCCTCGGTCAGGGTGATCAGGCGTTCATCCGGCTTATAGGCCGGGATCAGCACCAGATAGCGCTTGTCATTTTCTGTCGGCATCCGGGATGCCTCCTATATGATCAGGATGGGGCCTGCGCCATGCGGGCGCAGACCGGGTAACAGTATAGCGGTTCGCCGTGTTTTTGTCAATGCAGCTTACTGTTGTTCCCAGAGAATGAACGTAAATCCCGGCACCAGCACATCCTGGCCCTCCAGATCCTGCTCCACGAAGGGCTCGGCCACGCTGGCATAGATGACGATGTTGGAGCCGCTCTCGATGCCCGGATTGTCCGCGCAGGTGATGAGCACGGGGCTGCTCCAGTTGCCGCGCGTATCCTGCGTGATGTTCATGCGCACAAACCACACGCCGTCGCCCTGCGTGACCTCGGCCACCTGGCCCGACAGGCGCATGACCTCGCCCGCGTGCTCGTCGCTGCGGTTTTGCAGCGTCGCGTAGGACAGGCGTACTGCGGAATCCTTGATCGCCTGCATGCGCTGCGCGTCGGTGATCACGCGCGTGAAGGTGATGGGGATGCGCCGCTGGTCGTAGCCGTCGAGCGTGACGACGAGCGTGTACTCGTGCACACCCTCCGTGTCGCTCGTCAGCTCGAAGGAGAACGCGCCCGAAGAGCCCACGCGCCGCGTGACGAGTCCCTTCTCGCTCAGCAGCTGGATCGACGCGCCCGAAAGCGTCGTGCCCGAGAGCGCCGTCGTGTCCGTGGTGACGTCGCCTGTGGGCAGCTGCGTGAAGTTGACCGGCAGCAGCCGGGCTTCATATGTCAGCTGGCCCGACGCAGAGGCGGGGGCATAGCCCTCCTTCTCGGCCCGCAGGGTGAGGAAGTACTCGCCCTCCTGGGGGAGGGTGAACGAGAGCGTAAACGATCCGCCGGACGACGCTTCGCCCTGCGCGAGCACGGTCTGCTCGCCCTCGCCGCACACGCCCGAGAGCGTCAGCGTGGCGTTTGCGCTGGCCGTGCCCGATACGGTCAGGTCCGCGCTGCCCGTCTCCGTGGGCAGCGCAACCTCCAGCGTCACGGGCAGCGGCGGCGGGTCGATCTGCACGGTGAACAGGAAGTTCTCCAGGATCTCCTGGCGGAACCACGTCAGGTCTGCGTTCGTCAGGCTGCGGCCCGAGACCTGCCAGTCGATCACGTAGTTGACGCCGTTTCGGATGGTGAAGTACTGCAGGCCGCGCGCGACGATCTCATCGTTCTCGCGCACATTGTAGCGCAGCAGCAGGAAGCGGCCCATCGACGAGTGCGTCAGCCAGGAGGCCGACTGATAGCGTACATTGCTCTTCTGGCCCTCGTAGCGATTGTTCTCAAACAGGCTGGCGAGCTGGTTGCGCTCGCTGGAGGTCGCCCGCTCGATGTCGTGGATGCGCTGGCTGCGCTCGTCGGAGGTGACGCACAGCCGCAGGCTCTGCGTAAAGTCCTCCGACCACGCCTCGCACACGACGCCGTCCTGTTTATATCGCTCGGCCATCGCGGCGGCGTCCAGGCCCGCATCGGCGAGCAGATCCGCATAGACGCGCACCGTCGCGGGCGAGAGCACGAGCCACGGATCGGGGAATTCCATCGCCACGCCGGCATCCTCCATGACGACCTGCTGCGCCAGCGCTGCGGGACACAGCGACAGCAGCAGAATCAGGAGCGCGGCCGTCCAGACGCGTTTCATCGCGGGCACCTCCCTCGCGTCGGTCGCATCATTCGTTGTAGAACCACAGGCGCACGGCCGGCAGCAGCTGCCCGTCGTAGTCCACGGACGTGCCCTCGACCGTCACGTAGATCGTGAGCACGTCGCCCTCGCCAAAGGAGAGGATCTCGTCGCTGAAGACCCACACGGGGTCGGTCATGACGTCGCGGCCGATGTCGGCGGTGTAGACCAGCATGCCGGCCGCGCCCTCCACGTCGCCAAAGGCGGCGATGCGCACGCGGAAGGAGAGCTTCTCGCCCTCATGCGCGGCGGGATCGGCCAGCAGCTCGTCGTAGCTCGTGGCCGACAGCGAGCCGCGGAACTCGGCCAGCCGCTCGCGCTCGCTGAACTGGCGGGTGATCGTACAGGTCGTGCCGCCCTCGTTCAGGCCGTCGGCCTTGACCGTCAATTCATAGGTGAACGTGCCCTCCTTCTCCATGTTCATCGGCACGGAGAAGACGCCGCGGGCGTTGGCCTTGACGTTGGTGGACACGCCCTCGCCCTTGACGTAGACGGTTGCGTTGGGCTCGGTGACGCCGCGCATGTAGAACTTGGTCTGCTGCACGACGCCGCCCTCCGGCTCGGTGACGGAGATCTGCGCGTCGCGGCGCTCAAAGCGCAGGGCATACGTCTGCGAGGCGGTCGCCTGGCCGGTGAGCGAGGCCTCGACGGTCAGCGACAGGTCGCCCTCCTCGGGCAGCGTGGCGCTCAGGCTGAACGCGCCGCGCTGGTCCGCCGTGGCCCGCGCGATGCGCTCGCCCGCATACATCAGGCGCACCGTCGCGCCGGCCATCGTCGTGCCGGTGACGGTCAGGTCCTCCTCGTCGGTCCATGCGGGCATGTCCGCGACGATGAGCGTCAGGCCCTCCTGCGAGGCGGTCAGCTGCGCGCTGCCGGGGGTCGGCCGGGGCGTGGGACTGGGCGTCGGCTCCGGCGTGGGGCTGGGCGTCGGCTCCGGCGTGGCCAGGCGGCCCAGGAACGTCACGCGAGAGAGCAGCTCCTCCAGCGCCTGGGCGTCCTGCGCGTCCGGCGCGCGGCCGATGACCGTGGCGTTCATGAGATAGAGCTGCCCGTGGCGCAGCGTCACATACGAGAGGGTGTAGATCTGCGCGTCGCCCTGCAGCGCGGAGGAGGTCATCGTCAGGTAGTCGGGCAGGTTCTCGGACCACGCGACGTCCTGATACATGCCCGAATCGGCAAAGGACGCGCAAAACGCCGCGCGCGCCTCCTCGTCCATCTGCGCGGCGGAGCCGTAGGTGGAAAACTCGCCCGCGCCGGCTACGCGCAGCGCATACTGGCCGCCGCCCTCGGGCAGCACCTCCATCACCGTCTGGCTGGCGGCGAAGCTGGAGAGCATCACCTCGGGCGAGGTGCCCAGGCTGGCGAGCAGCTCCGCATACTCCGAGAGGTTGTCCTGCGTCAGCACGCGCTCGCCCTCGGCGGCGGTGAAGCGGAAACCCTCGAAGGGGAAGACATAGGTGGGCTCTTCCTCGCACAGCGCATGGGGCGCCGCCAGCAGCAGGAGGAGCAGGAGCAAGGCCAATCGTTTCATGGGCGGGATTCCTTTCTGTCCGTTGTGTTCGTTGGGCGGGGTGCGCCTTCTTCCTCCTATTATATCACACCCCGGGTTTGGCTGTCACCCACCCCGTGCGCAAATGGCGGCGGGTCAGCGCGAATAGCGCGCGACCAGCGCCACGAGCATGCGCACGCAGGCGTCCATATCCTCCACGGCGATGTGCTCAAAGCGCCCGTGGAACGCATAGCCGCCGGTGCACAGGTTCGGACAGGGCAGGCCCATGTAGCAAAGGCGCGCGCCGTCCGTGCCGCCGCGAACGGGCACATCCTGCGGCTCCATGCCGGCCTCGCGCATGGCCTCGTGCGCGTTTTCGATCAGGTGCATGTGCGGGCGGATCTGCTCGATCATGTTGCGGTACTGCTCGCGGATCGTCAGCTTGGCCGTGCCCGCGCCATAGCGGTGGTTGATCAGCTGCTCGATGTGGCGCAGCTGCTCCTTGCGCGCCTCGAACCGCGCCGCGTCGTGCTCGCGCACGATGTAGCGCAGACGCGCCCTCTCCACGTCGCCCTGCATGTCCGTCAGGTGGAAGAAGCCCTCGCGCCCCTCGGTGTCGCGCGGCGTCTCGCCGGCGGGCAGCATGGCGTTGATCTGCATGGCCACCAGCGACGCGTTGACCATCGTGTCCTTGGCGCTGCCGGGGTGCACGCTCACGCCCTGCACGTCGAACTGCGCGCCGCACGCGTTGAAGTTCTCAAAGCCCAGCTCGCCCGGATCGCCGCCGTCGACCGTATAGGCGAAGTCCGCGCCAAAGCCCGCCACGTCGAAGCGCTCGATGCCCGAGCCGATCTCCTCATCCGGCGTGAACGCCACGGCCAGCCGGCAGTGCGGCGCGCCGCTTTGCACGATCTGCTCGCACGCAGTCAGGATCTCGGCGATGCCGGCCTTGTCGTCCGCGCCCAGCAGCGTCGTGCCGTCGGTGGTGATGAGCGTCTTGCCCGCCAGGCGCGCCAGCGTGGGGAACTGCGCCGGCGAGAGCACGTCGCCCGAGCCGGCCAGGCGCACGTCGCCGCCGTCGTAGCGCTCGTGCACCTGCGGGCGCACATCCTTGCCGGCAAAGTCCGGCGCGGTGTCCATGTGGGCGATCAGGCCCAGGCAGGGCAGGTGCTCCAGGCCCTTTGTCGCGGGCAGGAAGCCATAGACGAAGCCGTCGTCCGTGACGCGCACGCCCTCAAAGGAGAGCGAGCGCATCTCGTCGGCGAGCTGTCCGGCCAGCTCCAGCTGGCCGGGAGTCGAGGGGGTCTTCCCGGCAAATTCGTCGGAGGTCGTGTCCACGCGGACGTAGGAGAGCAGTCGTTCATGGGCGCGCATGTAGATTCCTTCTTTCTTTTGTCCTGTACTTTATTTGTGATACCGCTCGTTCGCGCCGATCTTGCGCGCGCGGTAGAGCTGCTCGAGCAGCATGACGCGGGCGAGCTGGTGGGGAAACGTCATCGGGGAAAACGAGAGCCGCTCGTCGGCACGGCGCACGACCGCGTCCGACAGGCCCAGCGAACCGCCGATCACGAACAGCGTTCGCTGCACGCCGCGGTCCTCCAGCGCCCGCACGCGCGCGGCCAGCTGCTCCGAGGTCATCTGCCGCCCGTCGATGCACAGCGCCACCACGTGATCGCCCGGCTTCACGCGTGCGAGGATGCCCTCCCCCTCCCTGCGGCGGATCTGCTCCTCAATGGCCGGCGAGCTGTTCGCAGGCTCGGGCAGGTCGGGCAGCTCGATCTCCTCGACCGGCCCGAAGCGCTTCAATCGCTTGAGGTATTCGTCGGCCGCGTCGCGGTAGAACCGCTCGCGCAGCCGGCCCACGCCGACGACCGCAATCGTCACGGCAGCATCCCTCCCAACAGACTCTGGACATACGGCCATGCCAGCGCCAGCGCGCAGGCGGCCAGCAGCGCGCGCTCGTCCCGCGCCAGCGGCCTGCCCGCGGGCAGCCGGTAGGGCGCATAGGCCCCGCCCGCCCGCTCGCGGGCGCGCAGCGGCAGCGCCATCAGGAGCGCAAAGAGCAACAGCGCCGCGGCCAACAGCGCAGGCGCGAGGGCCGCCCATTGCATGATCTCATCCGGCGCGACGCGCGCAATCAGAAAGCCCGACACCAGCGTCACGGCGTTGTGCGCGCCGTGGTAGAGCGCGGGCGCGGCGATCGAGCGCGTGCCGGTCAGGAGCGCGCCCAGCAGCAGGCCCAGCAACAGGTGCACGGGCAGCGAGATCAGACTGCCGTGCATCAGCGCAAACGCCAGCGCGCTCAGGAGCAGCGCGCCGCGCGTGCCGCAGCGCGGCTCCAGCGCGGCAAAGAGCATGCCGCGGAAGAACCACTCCTCGCACAGCGCGGGGACCACGGCCATGGCCAACAGCGCTGCGGCCAGCTCCGCGCCGTTTGCGGGCGCGGCCGCGCCGGCCGAGTCCACGCGCAGGCCCAGCGCCTGCAAAAGAAGCAGCCACAGACCCGTCAGGACGGCCAGCAGCAGCACGCCCGGCGCGGCCGCGAGGAAAAACGAAACCGCTTCGCGCAGGCGAAGCGGACCGCGCCGCACCGAGGCGCGCGCATGGGGGTGGAACACATCCAGCACAAGGTATGCGGGCAACGCAAAGAGCGCGATCTCCTGCAGGGTGCAGGCCGCGTAATAGCCGGCCATGCCGGCGGGGGCAAACCGCGCATAGAGCAGCGACAGCAGCGGACGCAGCAGGGCGACCGCCAGCAGCGAACCGAGCGCCGCGCGCAGCGGCGGAAAGGGCGCGTCCACCGTCAGACCTCCGGGGGCGTGTCGAGCATCTCGTGGAAGTATTCCTTGTTGCGCGTCCAGTTGGCGCTCAGCACGGACGAGCCGTTCAGCTCGCCGTAGCGGTACGTGCCGTCGGCGGGGATGCGGTATTCGCACAGCTGCGCCTGCAGCAGGCCGTAGCCATGCTGAATGGCCGTGAGCAACTCCAGGGCGGTCATGTCGGTCTCCACGCCGTCACTGATGGCGTTATAGACGTCCGACAGCTCCGAAAGGCCCAGGTTGCGGCACTTGTCCAGCAACTGCGTGAGCACCTTGCGCTGGCGCTCCGTGCGGCTGAAGTCGCCGCCCGAGCTGCCGTCGAGCGTATCCCAGCGGTTGCGCATGTAGGCCAGCGCGATGCGCCCGGTCATATGCGCCACACCCGCGCCTTCGGGCAGGTTCGGATCGTCGTTGAGCAGGATGCTGGAGATGGTGTTGGCCTCGTTCTGCGTAATCTCGATGTCCACGCCGCCCAGCGCGTCAATGAGGTCCTTCACACTCTCGTAGTTGATCAGCACCGTGCCGGAGATCTCGATCTCCAGCTCGCGCTCAAGCACCTGCGTCACACCTTCAATGCCGTGGTTCTTGTACAACAGGTTGATCTTCGTATCGTTTCCGCTGGGGTTGGGGATCTTCGTGTCGCGCAGGATCGACGTGAGGATGATGCGGTCGTACGTCTCATCGAGCGTGACGAGCATCATCGTATCCGTGCGCGCATTGTCCGTGATGTCGTCCGCATAGGTATCCAGGCCGAGCAGCAGGTAGTGATGTCTGCCCTCCGTCTCCTGCGCGCCGCAGGGCGCGGGCGCCAGCAGCGCGCATACGAGCAGCGCCGCCGCGAGCAGACGGGTCCAAAGCGTTGAGCGCAAGGCGCGTTCCTCCTTCTAATGATCGCATGATTGCAGCGAGGTTTCTTTTTTTATTTAACGCGGCAGGCGCGCAAAAGGCTGCAATGATTCTCTATTATACGCCTGAAACGCAGCGCGGACAAGCCCCCTCGCCACGCCAACCCCTGCCCACGACGGAATTGTGTATTCTTTCTCGCAGGGGCTTGACAAGGAGGCTTTTTGTTGATATCATTATATTAAATTTGATGGTTTGTTTTGGTCAAATCGGTATATTTCGGGTGGTTTTGTCCGGCCAAGGCCAAAAATACGTTTGAATATCAACAGTTTTTGTGTATACCGCTGGTTTATGCAGCATATACATACGAGCGGATATGACCCATATGTGTGCGATATGGGTTTATATTGAAAACATCGAAAGGAGCGTTTCCCACATGAAAAAACTTCTGAGCCTCCTGATTGCCCTGGCGCTGCTGCTTGGCGGCGTCGGCGCTCTGGCTGAGGACGACGGCATCGTCGTCAACGAGGCCGGCGCGGTCGAGAACCCCGAGGACATCGTCGCGGGCGAGAACGAGCTGATCTTCTGGTCGCTGTTCAGCGGCGGCGAGGGCGCCGTGATGGAGGCGATCGTCGACAACTACAACGCGACGAACCCCGAGTACACCGTGCGCAACGTCATGCTGGACTGGGGCCAGTACTACACCAAGCTGACCACGGCGGTTGCGGTCGGCAAGGGCCCGGACATCGGCGTCAGCCACCTGGCCAAGCTGCCTGAGCTGTACGACCTGGGCGTCGTCACCGCGCTGGACGCTGCGGCGGAGGCCGTGGGCTTTGACTGGAGCATGGTCAACCAGAACAACGTGGCTGCGTGCACCATCGACGGCTCCATCTACGCGATGCCGCTGGATACGCACCCGAACGTTCTGTTCTACAACAAGGACCTGCTCGAGGGCTTCCTCAACGAGGACGGCACCCTGACCATCCCCAGCGGCGCTGAGGAGTTCTCCGCCTGGCTGGGCGAGGTGCAGGCTGCGCTGCCCGAGGGCAAGTACGCCTTCTCCTTCCCGACGACGGGCGACGATCCGTTCCGTCAGTGGTGGTCCTTCTACTTCCAGGATGGCGGCACGCCCGTCGTGACCACCGACCTGGAGATCACCCTGGACAAGGAAAAGACCGTCGAGGTCCTCAACTACATGAAGGCCTGGTATGACAACGGCTACATCCCGCTCAACCTCGAGGACTATGTGCAGTACTTCACGGCCGGCAATGCGGCGATCATGATCGGCGGCGTGTGGAACACCTACACCGTCGAGAACGTCGAGGGCCTGAACTTCGGCGTCACGCTGACCCCGCAGTGCTTCGGCGGCGAGGGCGACTACGCGATCTGGGGCGACTCCCACACGCTGATCGTGCCCGTCAAGGACAGCCACACCGACGAGATCGTGCAGGCCTGCGTCAAGTTCTTCAAGTACGCGTCTGAGAACTCCATCGACTGGGCGACGGCCGGCCACGTCGTGGCGAACGTCAACGTCGTGGAGAGCGAAGAGTACGCCGCGCTGCCCTATCGCGCGGACTACAAGGACGCCGCGAACTACGTGGTGTACTTTGAGTCCACCCCGTACTCCTACCCGATCCGCGACGCGATGATCGCCCAGATCGGCGCGTTCTTCTCCGGCGAGCAGGATGCGGAGACCACCTACGACATGATCGTCGAGGAAATCGAAGCGACCATCAGCTGATGAGCTGAACGATCATCCCGCAGTGTTGGCCGGGCTTATGGGCCCGGCCAACGCTGTACATCAGAGGAGGCCTTCTCATGCAGCTGACCCAACAAGGAAAAAAACAGAAGCGCCTGCGCGGTGACCTGATCGCGGCGTGTTTCCTGCTGCCCTTCACGGTGCTCTATACCATCTTCACCATCTATCCCGTATTCCAGGGCGCCTACATGAGCTTCTTCAAGTGGAACCTCATGGGCAAGCAGGCTTTCATCGGCGTTGACAACTACGTCAACATGGTCGAGGATAAGTACTTCTGGCAGGCCCTTTGGAATACCACCAAGTTCGTGCTCTACTCGACGCCGGCGATCATGCTCTCGTCGCTCGTCCTGGCCCTGCTGGCCAACCGCGTCTCGCCGCTCAAGCGGCTGTACCGCACGGTGTTCTTCCTGCCCAACCTGTTGTCCGTGGCGGTCATCTCCTACATCACCATCTACATGTGCCAGCCCTACGACATGGGGTTCCTGAGCAACCTGATGCATACGCTGGGCGCGCCGACTGAATTTGAAATCTTCTGGCTGAAGGACAAGCACCTGGCCTGGGTGACCGTCGTGGTCGCCACCCTGTGGTGGACGCAGGGCTACAACATGATGCTCTACATCTCCGCCCTGCAGGACATCCCCGACCAGCTGTACGAGGCCGCCTCCATAGACGGCGCGACCCCCCGGCAGCAGCTGTTCAAGATCACGCTGCCGATGCTGAGCAAGACCACCGCCCTGATCCTGATGCTGCAGATCATCGCCTCCTACAAGGTGTTCCAGCAGATCTGGCTGATCACGGCAGGCGGCCCCGGCCGGGCGACGCGTCCGTTGATCCAGTACATCTACGAGCAGGGCTTCCAGAAGCAGAAGCTCGGCTACGCCTGCGCGATGTCGTTCGTGCTGTTCTTCATCCTGATCATCCTCACGCTCATCCAGCGCAAGATCGGCAGAAAGGGGGAAGAGGAATGACGACGGTTTCTTCCAAGCGCCATCTCAAGGCGCGCAGCGGCATGCGGCGTCAGATCACCCCCGGCACCGTCACGCTGGAGGCCATCACCTTCCTGCTGGCCTTCATCGTGTTCGTACCGATCCTGTGGAGCTTCGTCGTCTCGCTCAAGACCGACGAGGCCAGCCTGCCCGGCGCGTTTCACTACTTCCTGCCGCCCTTCACCATTGCCAACTACATCGAGGTGCTCAGCGGCGGCACGAAGGTCGTGCTCTGGCTGTTCAACAGCGTGTTCGTCGCCGTGGTCGTCACCATCGGCATGACGCTGCTGTGCTCCATGGCCTCCTATGCGATCGCCAAGCTGCAGTTCCGCTACCGCAAGGGCATCTACATGTACTTCCTGGCGGGCCTGATGGTGCCGGGCGAGGCGACGATCGTCGCGCTGTTCGTGCTGGCCAACGAGCTCAAGCTGATCGACACCTATCTGGGCCTGATCCTGCCCGCGCTGGCCGGCTCGATGAACATCATCATCATGACCAGCTTCCTGACGGGCATCCCCAACGACCTGATCGAGGCCGCGCGCATCGACGGCGCGGGCGAGTTCCGGACGTACAAGGACGTCATCCTGCCCCTCTCGCGCACGGTCATCGTGACGGTGTCCATCTTCACGTTCATCGGCAACTGGAACAGCTACCTGTGGCCGTACCTGTGCGCCATGAGCGAGGACCTGTTCACGCTGCCCATCGGCATCCCGACGTTCGTCAGCCAGTTCAGCGTGGACAAGACGATCCCCATGACCGTCAACATGATCGCCTCGCTGCCGATTCTGCTCTTCTTCATCATCTTCGAAAAGCAAATCGTCAAGGGCATCTCCCTGTCCGGCATCAAGGGCTGATCTGTCCGCACAATTCAGCGCCCCGCCGCGCGCGCCTCACGGCCGCCGGCGGGGTCATCTCATGCAAATGGAGGCTTCCCATGAACCGTAACCGAGCGATCGACTACGCCAAGGGCCTGACTGTCGCGCTGATGGTGCTCTGCCACGTGATGCAGTTCTTCGGCAAGGCTGAGATCCCGTCCGTCGACTTCACCATGTCCCTGGCCAACATCCTGGCCTTCCCGCTATTTGTCTTCACCTATGGGCAGAGCGTCTACCTCGCCTACTGCCGCAGGCCCTTTCGGGCCGCCGCCCCGCGCCTGCTGATGTCCTCGCTGCGCGCGTACGCCGCGTTCTGCCTGTCGGGCATCGCCTATCTGGTGCTGTGCCAGGCGGACGACCTGAGCAGCCGCACGGTTCTGCGCGTGGCGACGCTGCAGTCCATCCCCGGCTGGTCGGAGTTCCTCATCGCCTTCGCGCTGTTCGGCCTGGCGGCGCTGCTGCTGCTGCCGCTGCTGCCGCGCCTGCTCGAGCGCAGGGCGGCGGTACTGGCCGTGGCCGCCGCATGCCTGCTGGGCGTGCTGGTGCCCTATGCGGCGGTGGACAGCTCCATTGCGGGCCTGCTGATCGGCACCACGCGCTACAGCGCCTTCCCCATCCTCCAATACATGCCCTTCTTCCTGATGGGCCTGTACGCCGGGCGGTACGGGTTTGAGCGCAAGGCGCTGTGGGTCGTCCTCTCGGCTGCGATGTCCGGCGCGGCGGCCGTCTACACCGTGCGCAACGGCCTGCCCAGCCGCTTCCCGCCGTCGCTGATGTGGCTGCTGCTGCCCTGCGCGCTGATCGTGCTGCTCTCGCTCCTGGCCGCCTGGGTGGATGGCCGGGCCGAGGGATGCCGGCCGCTTCGCCGCATTCTCTCGCCGCTGGAGTCTCTGGGCCGCAATTCCCTCTACTACCTGCTCAGCAGCAACCTGGTGATCTTCGCCCTCTCGCGCACGAAGACGCTGCCCATCATCCGCAAGAGCGAGCGCTTCCCCTTCACGGTGGCGCAGGGCACGTTCGGCTGGGCGATCATCTGGACGCTGGTGCTGCTGCTGGCGATCGGGTTCATGGCCAGCCTGACGCGCAAGCCGCCGCGCGAGCCGCGGGTGAAGGTGGAAAAATAAAAAAACAGGGAGCGCCCCGAACCATCGGGCCGCTCCTTTGGTTTTGAATTTGCGTTTACAGCAGATTCACCGCGCCGCACGCCTGCGCGACGTAGGCGTCCAGCGCTTCCGCATCCAGGTATGCGTCCGCGCCGTCAAACGAAAGGCTCACGATGCAGACCACAAAGGCGTCCCCTCCCACCGGGAAGTAGCAGACGGCGGACTGCTCATAGACCATGGCGGTCTCCTCCGCATTGGGATACGCCGCGGTGTAGTCAAAGCACAGGAACGTCCTGTCCGCGAGCGTGCGCTCCGCGACCTCGGAGGAGGCAAACTCGTCATAGAACGTCGTATAGGCGGCGATGGCCGCCTCCGCGACCGATTGGCTGTCGCCATAGCCCGTGGTGTAGTAGAGGAAGCGCACGGGGCTCTCGTCCGATTCGGGTTCGAAGTAGTACTCCGGCTCCTCGCCGTCCACGTCCGAATCCTCCGACAGCGCATAGCCCTCGGGCTGCACGACCCGCGCGACCACCCGCGCGCGGCCACCGTCCGGCGAGGCCACCAGCTTGTATCCGTCGCCTGTGTCGCTGTTGAGCGCCACTGCGACGCCGATTGCCGCCGCCACGAGCACCACTGCGCCCGCCAGCGCAATCCAAAGGCGCTTCTTCTTCATGTCACGACCTCCCATACATGCAACATACGTCCATTATACGGGACCGCGGCGCAAAAATCAAGCCCGGTTCAGTTGCCGCACTCGACGCTGATCTCGTTGAACAGGCCCAGCAGCGTCTCGGTCGTCACGTCGCGCTTCTCCTCGCCCGCCCTGTCGAAGACCGTCTTGCCCTGGTGCATCATCAGCACGCGGTCGCCATACTCGACGGCATAGCGCAGGTTGTGCGTGACCATGATGGTCGTCAGCTTCTTTTCGCGCACGATCTGGTCCGTCAGCTCCATGATGCGCTCGGCCGTCTTGGGATCGAGCGCCGCAGTGTGCTCGTCCAGGATCAGGAAGTCGATGGGCGTCATCGTGCTCATGAGCAGCGCGGCGGCCTGCCGCTGCCCGCCCGAGAGGCTGCCCACCTTCACGTGCAGCTTGTCCTCCAGGCCCAGGTTGAGCCGCGAGAGCTGCTCGCGGTAGAACGCGATGCGGCGTCTATCCGTGCCGCGGCGCAGGTTGAACGGCCGGCCCTTGGTGTCGGCCAGGGACATGTTCTCCAGCAGCGTCATCGACGGGCAGGTGCCCAGCGCCGGGTTCTGATACACGCGCCCGACGGTGCGGTGGCGGCGGAACTCGCTCATGCGGGTGATGTCCTTGCCGCCCACGAGCACCTGGCCGCGCTCGATCTCGATGGAGCCGCAGATGATGTTGAGCATGGACGTCTTGCCCGAGCCGTTGGAGCCCACGACGCTGACGAACTGGCCGTCGGGCACGGCGAGGTTGAAGTCCTGGAACAGGCAGGTCTCGTTGATCGTGCCCGCCTGGTAGATCTTCGTGACGTTGCGCAGCTCAAGCATGCGCCTTCACCTTCTTTCTGCGGACCTCGCCCAGCGCGAGGATGAGCAGGAACAGCACCGCCGTGACGAACTTCATGTCCTGCGGCTTGGGCAGCAGGCCCGAGGAGAGGGCGATCGCCACGCACGCCTTGTACAGGATGGAGCCGATGACGACCGCGCTCGTCGCGCGCAGGAAGGAGAGGTTCTTGAACAGGTTCGTGCCGATGATCACGCTCGCCAGGCCGATGACGATGGCGCCCGTGCCCATGGAGATCTCGAAAAAGCGCTGATACTGGCACATCACGCAGCCCGAGAGCGCCACCAGCGCGTTGGCGATCGCCAGGCCCTGAATCTTGACCATGCCGCCGTCCTTGGCCAGCGCGGTGACGACGGTCGGGTTGTCGCCGACGGCGCGCAGCAGGTAGCCCGCGCGCGTGCGCAGGAACCAGTCCATGCAGAGCTTGCACAGGACGACGAGCACCAGCAGGATGATGACCGGCGCATAGTCGGACAGGGCGTCCGGCAGCGCGGCGGTCAGGCCGTTCTTGAACAGCGTGTCCGTGCCGAAGATGGGCAGGTTGGCCTTGTCCTGCGCCACGCGCAGGTTGAGCGAATACAGGCCCGTCATCACGATGATGCCCGAGAGCAGGTCGCGCACGCGGCACTTGACGTGGATGATGCCCGTCACCGCGCCGGCCAACGCGCCAGCCAGCATGGAGGCGGGCAGCGTGAGCAGCGGGTGCATGCCGTTGGTGATCATCGTGGCCGTCACCGCCGCGCCCAGCGGGAACGTGGAATCCACCGACAGGTCGGGAAAGTCCAGGATCTTGTAGGTGATGTACACGCCCAGCGCGAGGATCGCGTAGATCAGCCCCTGCTCGACCGTGCTCAATACAATGCCCATCTTGTCTTCCTCCTCACGGGAAGGTCTTTTGAAATGCCGCGCCCTCGCAGGCGGATCCCCTCCCCGCCAGGCGGGAAAGGGATCCGCAGAAGGGGCCGGTCTTCTTACAGCGTCGACACGTCGATCGCCCGCGCCGCCTGGTCCTCGGGCAACTCGATGCCCACGGCCGCCAGCGCGTCGTAGTTGACGTACAGGCTGCTCTCGGAGATCACCTCATACGGGATGTCCGCCGCGGCCTCGCCGCTGAGCACCCGCGCGGCCATCGCGCCCGTCTGCTTGCCCAGGGAGAAGTAGTCCAATCCCTCGCTGGCCGCGCAGCCGAGCTTCACCTGCTCCACCTCGCTGCCGAACACCGGCTTGCCCGCCTCGCCGGCCTTGTCCAGCAGCAGCGGCAGCGAGGAGACGACGGTGTTGTCCGTCAGGTTGGACAGGCAGTCGACCTGCGGCAGCAGCGCGTCCAGCGCCAGGGGGATGTCCGCCGTGGCGCTGATGCCCGAGACGACGATTTCAAACCCGTAGTCCGGCGCCAGCGCCTGGTATTCCGCAATCGCGCTCTCGCTGTTGACCTCGCTGGTCGAGTACAGGATGCCGATCTTCGTGGCCTCCGGCATCAGCGCACGGATCATCTTCAGCTGCGCCTCGATGGGCAGCTTGTCGCTCGTGCCCGTCGCATTGCCGGTGGGCGCGCCGTCCTCGGTGGCCAGCATCGCGGCCACGGGGTCGGTCACGGCGGTGTAGATCGTGGGGATGTCCGTGCCATCCGCCGCATTGAAGCACGCCTGCGCAATGGGTGTGGCGATCGCGCAGATCAGGTCCACATCGCCCGCGGCCAGCCCCTGGGCGATCTGGTTGGCGATGCCCATGTCGGCCTGCGCGTTCTGATAGTCAACCTCCAGATTTTCACCCTCGACGAAGCCGTTCTCGGCCAGGCCCGCCAGGAAGCCCTCGCGGCAGTTGTCCAGCGAGCCGTGCTCGGCGAACTGGGCGATGCCGATCTTGTACGTCTCGCCCTCTGCGAGGGCCAGGCCGGCGGTCAGGATCATCGTCAGGGCGGTGAGGATGCAAAGCAGCTTTTTCATGTGGGGGTCCTCCTTCTTTTCTCTTCTGGTCTCTTCTCGTCTGGTCTATCAAAAAACGCCCCATGCTCCCTTTCGGGAAGCATGAGGCGGATTTTGTATCCGTGGTACCACTCATCTTGGCCTTTCAGCCCACTCTGCGCGCACCAGCATGCGCCGCGACCTGATCACGGGCTCGCACCCCCGTCCCTCCCTACGCACGGACGCCGCTCTCGGGAAGGCCCTCGAAAAGCCCATTCCACGTTCCTATCGCGCCGCGCTCGCACTGTCCGCGGCTCGCTTTGCCGAATCGGAGGCGTGTACTCCTCTTTTCTCGACGGTTTGATTTGAAGTTGGGCACATTATATCGCATGCGCGAGCTGATGTCAAGCAGTTTTCATAAAAGGAAGTTATTTCCTTTTATGGGCGGTCAGCTCTTGCGCAGCGCGTGCAGGTGCCAGATCTTATCGTTGTACTCGGCGATGGTGCGGTCGGAGGAGAAGACGCCGGAGCACGCGGTGTTGGTGATGGCCATGCGCAGCCACTTGTCGCGGTTGAGGTAGTCGGCGTTCAGCCGGCGCTGGGCCATGGAGTAGGAGCCGAAGTCCTTGAGCACCAGGTAGGGGTCGGCCATGTTGCCATACTCGCCGAAGAGCAGCGCATGGTACAGATCCTGGAAGACCACGGGGTTCTCGGGCGTGAGGGAGCCGTCGATCATCATCGTGAGCGCCTTGCGGATCTCCTGGTTGGTCTCAAAGATCAGCGCGGAGTTGTAGGTGCCAGCGGCGTAGAGCGCCTCGACCTCGTGGGCGCGCATGCCGAAGATGTAGATGTTGTCGATGCCGACCTCGTCGTGGATCTCGACGTTCGCGCCGTCCATGGTGCCAATGGTGACGGCGCCGTTCATCATGAACTTCATGTTGCCCGTGCCGGAGGCCTCCTTGCTGGCGGTGGAGAGCTGCTCGGACACCTCTGCGGCCGGCATGAGCATCTCGGCGGTGGAGACGTCGTAGTTCTCCAGGAAGACGACCTTGATCATCCTGCTGGCGCGCGGATGGCGGTCGATCAGGCCGGCGATCACGTTGATGAAGCGGATGATCTGCTTGGCGCGCGCGTAGCCCGGCGCGGCCTTGGCGCCAAAGATGAACGTGCGCGGCGCGATCTCGTAGGTCGGGTCCGCATCGATGCGGTTGTACAGCACGAGGATGTGCAGCGCGTTGAGCAGCTGGCGCTTATACTCGTGCAGGCGCTTCACCTGCACGTCGAACATCGTATCCGGATTGATCTGCACGCCCTGCTTGCGCGCCAGCCAGTCGGCAAAGCGTGCCTTGTTCTCGCGCTTGACGCGGGCGAACTGCTCGCGGAAAGCGGCGTCGTCGCGCAGCGGCAGGATGTTCTTGATCTGCTCGATGTCGTGACGCCAGCCGTTGCCGATGCTCTCATCCAGCAGCGTGGACAGGCCCGGATTGGCCAGCATCAGCCAGCGGCGCGGCGTGATGCCGTTGGTGATGGCCGAGAACTTCTCGGGCATGACGGCATAGTAGTCCTTGAACGTCTGCTGCTTGAGGATCTCGCCGTGCAGCTGGGACACGCCGTTGACGCTGTGGCTGTAGGCGATGCACAGATTGGCCATGTGCACCTGGTCGTAGGCCAGGATGGCCATGCCGCCGATGCGCTCCCACTCGCCGGGGAAGCGCTCGAACAGGCGGGCGCACAGGCGGCGGTTGAGTTCCTGCAGGATGGAGTAGATGCGGGGCAGCAACTCGCGCATCATGTTCTCCGGCCAGCGCTCGAGCGCCTCGGGCATGATGGTGTGGTTGGTATAGGCGACGGAGCGAGTCGTCAGATCCTCGGCCTGCTCCCAGGACAGCCCCTCCTCGTCCACGAGGATGCGCATGAGCTCGGGGATCACCAGGCCGGGGTGCGTGTCGTTGATGTGGAACGCCACGCGCTCGGGCAGCTGGGACAGGTCCTCGCCATAGGTGCGCTTGTAGTCCTTGATCGCATATTGCAGCGTGGCGGAGGTGAAGAAGTAGTGCTGCTTGAGGCGCAGCATCTTGCCCTCGTAGTGCTTGTCCTCGGGGTAGAGCACCTTGGAGATGACCTCGGCCAGTTCGCGCTCCTCGGCTGCGCGCGCAAAGTCGCCCCGGCTGAAGGAGGCCAGGTCGATGCGCTGGGGCGAGCGGGCGCTCCACAGGCGCAGGCAGTCGACGATGTCGGAATCATAGCCGACGACGGGGATGTCATACGGCACGGCGATGACGGTCTTGTAGTCCTTGAGGGATACGCGCAGGCCGCCATCCACCCACTCCTCCTGCAGGGTGCCGCCGAAGTGGATCTCGACGGCGTCCTCCAGCGCGGGGATCTCCCAGGCGTTGCCGTATTCGAGCCAGCTGTCGGGCAGCTCGACCTGTTGGCCGTCGACGATGCGCTGGCGGAACAGGCCGTACTCATAGCGGATGGAGCAGCCCATGGCGGGCAGGTCCAGCGTGGCGAGCGAATCCATGAAGCAGGAGGCCAGGCGGCCCAGGCCGCCGTTGCCCAGCGCGGGCTCGGGCTCCTCGCGCAGCACGTCCTTCATCTGGATGCCCAGGTCGTCAAACGCGGCCTGATAGTCGGCGGTGGCGCACAGGTTGAGCATGTTGTTGTGCAGCCAGCGGCCGGTCAGAAACTCGATGGACAGGTAGTACAGGCGCTTGGCCTTCTCCTTGCGGCGCTCTTCCTTCTCAAAGCGCCACTTCTGCATGATCTGGTCGCGCACAGTGGAGGCGACGGCCTTGTAGATCTGCTTGCTGGTGGCCTCCTCCAGCGAGCAGCCGTCGTAGCGCTGCAGCTTGCTCAGGATCGAGGTCTTGATATTTTCGGTATTGTATTCCGACATCAGCGGCATATGGGTTTCCTCCTTCTTCTTTGCGCCCTTGGGCCGAAGCCCGGGCACGGCCCGGCGGCGCCGGGAGAGAGCCGTTGCGGCGCGATTCGAGCGCCCGAAGGGACAAAAACGACTCACGTATTCTTAATCATACCACATTCGCCTTTTTCAGGCAATATGCTCTTCCAATCTTTTCACATCATTCGACTTTCGCGTACCGCGGGCGGCGGCATATCTCATCCTATGCGCGTTCAGCCCGTCCCCGATCATTGTTTCACGTGAAACATCGCCCGACGGGCTTGCATTGTTTCACGTGAAACAATACAATATCGAAAGACGGATACGGAGGGATGCGCATGTGGACACGGGAACAACAGGACGCCATCGACGCCCGCGGCGGCAGCCTGCTCGTCGCCGCGGCGGCCGGCTCGGGCAAGACCGCCGTGCTCACCCAGCGCATCCTCGCGCTGTGCCGCGAGGGCGCGTCGGTCGATCGCATGCTCGTCGTCACGTTCACCAACGCCGCAGCGGCCGAGATGCGCGCACGCATCCTCGCCGCCTTCAGCGCCGAGGCCGACGCCGGCGACCCCACCTTTGCCGAGCAGGCCGCCCTCGTCGAGCGCGCCGACATCTGCACGCTGCACCGCTTCTGCATCGGCGTGCTGCGCGAGCACTTCCAGGCCGCCGGCGTGGATCCATCCTTTCGCCTGGGCGACGAGGCCGCCGTGCAGGTGCTGCGCGAATCCGCCCTCGCCGACGCCATCGACGCCTGTTATGAGTCCGGTGATCCGGACTTCCTTGCGCTCACGGAGCGCATGACCGACGAGGAGATCGCCGCGGCCGCCGATGCGCTGTACGCCTTCCTGCTCTCCCGCGCAGACCCGTGGCCGTGGCTCGACCGCGCCGTCGACGCCTACGCCGCAGACCCCGAGGGGGTCGCCCATTCCCCCGCCGCGGCGCTGCTCCTCTCGCAGGCGCGCGCGCTGCTCGCGCAGGCGCAGCGGCTCCTAGAGCAGTATGCCCCAATTGCGGCGTTTTCTGCCGCCCATGAAGCGCTTTGCGCGCAGGATGCGGCCGTGCTCGACGCGCTGTGCAGAGCCTGTGACGAAGGACTGGGCGCGCTGCGCGAGGCCATGGACGCCGTCTCCTTCGCGCGCCTGCCGACGGGCAAGGCCGCCAGAGAGGCGCTGGACGAGGCGCAAACTGCCGCGCTGCGCGAGGCCCGGGATGCGATGAAGGCCACGGTGCAGAAGAAACTCGGCGGGCTGCTGGAGTTCTCCCCGGAGCAGGCCGCACAGGACATGGCGTCGATGCAGCCCGCGCTGCGGGGCCTGCGCACGCTCGTGCGCACGTATGACGCGCTGTTTGCCGCCGCCAAGGCCGAGCGCAACACGCTCGACTTTCACGACCTGGAGCACAAGGCGCTCGCAGCGCTCGCCTCCGACGCGGTCGCGCAGTCGCTGCGCGAGCACTACGACTTCATCTTTGTGGATGAGTATCAGGACTCCAGCGCCATTCAGGAGGCGCTGCTCTCGCGCGTGACGCGCGGGGACAACCTCTTCTTCGTGGGCGACGTGAAGCAGAGCATCTACCGCTTCCGTCAGGCGGATCCCTCGCTCTTTCTGGAGAAATACGCGCGCTTCTCGCCCGAGCCGGGCGCGCCCGAGCGCCGCATCGACCTGAACCGCAACTTCCGCTCGCGCAAAAACGTCCTGGAGGCCGTCAATGCGGTCTTCGCCTACTGCATGCGCGCGGACGAGACGGAGATCGAATACGACGCGGCGGCGCGACTGTATCCGGGCCTGCGCCATCCGGACGAGGATCCGCCGGTGGAGCTGCACCTGCTGGCCGACCCGGAAGAGACCGATGCGCCGGACGGCGAGGAACCTGTCGAGACCGAGGAGGACGCCGACGCGCCGCTGGAGAGCCTGGAGCAGGAGGCGGCGATCGCCTGCGCGCGCATCCGCTCGCTGGTGGGGACGCCCGTCTGGGACGCAAAGGCGCAGGCGCATCGGCCGCTCGCCTATCGGGACTTTGCCATCCTCCTGCGCTCGACGCAGCACAACGCCCCGCGCGTGGCGCGCCTGCTGCTCTCGCAGGGCATTCCGGCGTTCTGCGATGCGGGCGAGGGCTACTTTGACATGCCCGAGGTGCGCATGATGCTCGACATTCTGCGCGTGGTGGACAACGCCGCGCAGGACGAGCCGCTCATCGCGGTGCTGCACGGGCCGGCAGTCGGCCTGTCGGACGAGGAGCTGGCCGCCGTGCGCATCGCCTGTCCCGAGGGCAGCTACGCACAGGCCGCCCGCGCCTACGCCGCGCAGGCGGACGCGCTGGGGCGCCGGCTGGCCGCCTTCTACGAGCGCCTGGCCGGCTGGCGGCTGCGCGCGCGCCATCAGTCGCTCTCGCGGCTGATCCTCGGCCTGCTCGACGAGACCGGACTCTATGCCCGCGCAGGCGCGCTGCCCGGCGGCGAGGGACGGCAGGCCAACCTGCGCATGCTGGCCGAGCGCGCGCAGGCCTATGAGGCCGCGCAGGGCGGCGGGCTGTACGGCTTCCTGCGCCAGGCCGAGCGCCTGCGCCGCAGCGAGGACACCCGCACTGCCAAGACGCTCGGCGAGGGCGAGGACGTCGTGCGCATCCTGTCCATGCACAAGAGCAAGGGGCTGGAGTATCCCGTCGTCATCGCGCTGGGCCTGGGCAGGCGCTTCAATGCCCGGAGCCTGAACGAGCGCCTGCTGCTGCATCCCCGGCTGGGCATCGGCGTCAAGTGCGTCGACCCCGCGCTGCGCGTCGTGCGCCCCTCCCTCCCCCATACGGCCATCCGCCTGCAGCTGCAGCGCGAGTCGCTCGCGGAGGAGACGCGCATCCTCTACGTCGCCATGACGCGCGCGCGCGACCGGCTGATCCTCATCGGCCGCGCAAAGAACGCGCAGGCGTCCCTGCGCCGCTGGGCGCAGCCGATGGACGCGCTGTCCGTGCGCGTCATCCGCTCGCCGCTGGACATGGTGATGCCCCCGCTCGTCCATGCGGGCGCGCAGCTGCGCCGCGGCGGCCAGGCGCTGCAGGCCGGAGACGCCCGCTGGCTGCTGAGCGTGCACATCGCGCCGCCCGCACAGGAGCGCCAGGCCGACAGCGCCGCCCGTCTGCGCGAAGGCCTGCTCGACCTGGAGGCCGCGCCGCCGCCCCAGGGCGACGTCGCCCGCGTGCTGCTCTGGCACCCGCCGCAGCGGGACGAGCTGCCCGCCAAGACGAGCGTCTCCGCACTCGTCGGCAACGCGTCCGACGCGCTGCCCGAACTCCAGCGCCAGCCCGGCTACATGGAGCAGCGCAGCCTGAGCGGCGCGCGCCGCGGCACGCTCTTTCACGCGGCCCTGCGCGCCATGGATCTGGAGCGCATCCGCGCGGCAGGTCCCGGCCTGCGGGAGGAGATCGTCCGCACGCTCGACGCACTCGTGCAGCGCGGCGTCTTCACGCCCGAGGAGCGCGACGCCGTCCACGCGGAGGATATATTTACATTTTTTGTAAGCTCCATTGGCCAACGCATGCTCTACTCCACGCGCGTCGAGCGCGAGTGGGCGTTCAACTGGCTGTGGCGGGACGCGTCGGGGCGCGAGGCGCTCGTGCAGGGCGTGATCGACTGCTGCTTCCTCGAAGAGGGCGCGTGGGTGCTGGTGGACTACAAGACGGACGGCGGCGAGGCGGCGGAGGCGATCGCGCGCCACCGGCCGCAGGTGGCGCTCTACGCGCAGGCGCTTTCGCAGATCACGGGCCTGCCCGTGCGCGAGCGCGCGCTGTACCTGACGCGCCGCGGCCGCGCCTATGTGTGCTAAACGCGGCAAAACCGGAGGAATTTTCCGGCGGACGTCGAATTGTTTTATAATACGCCCGCGGCCAAGCGGGCGTCGCAGGAGGAGGAACCCCCGATGCCATGGGCCGACTATCACGTGCACAGCGAGTACTCGTTTGACAGCACGGCGGAGCTGGAGCTGCTGTGCGATGCGGCGCGCGCGAAGGGCGTGCGCGAGTTCTGCCTGACCGAGCACATCGATCCAGGCCACCCGGACTGCGACCAGCCGCCCGACTTTGACGCCTGGCTGCGGGACATTGCGCGCTGCCGGGCGGAATATCCGGACCTGTGCATCCGCACGGGCCTGGAGATCGGCGACAACGCCGCCCGGCGCGCGGAGATCGTGCAGACGCTGGACGCGCTGGCGCTGGACTTCCGGCTGCTGTCCCTGCACCTGGTCGAGGGGCTGGATCCGTACGATCCCGCGTTCTACGAGGGGCGCACGCAGGAGCAGGCCTACCGGCGCTACGTCGAGGTCAAGCTGGAGAGCGTGCTGCACTTTCCCGACTACGACGCGGTGGCGCACCTGGGCTACTGCGGCAAGTTCGCGCCCTATCCCCCGGCGCTGCGTCCGCTGCGCTGGCGGCACGCGCCGGATCACATCGACATGCTGCTGCGCCACCTGGCGCAAAACGGCAAGGCGCTGGAGATCAACACGTCCGGCCTCAAAGAGACCGACTCCCCCATCCCCGGCTGGGACATCCTGCGCCGCTTTGCGGAGCTGGGCGGGGAGTTCGTGACGCTCGCCTCCGACGCGCACGCGCCCGAATACCTGGGCTACCGCTTCGAGGACGCGCGGCGCATCGCCATCAGCGCGGGCCTGAAGTGGGGCGTCACGTTCGAACGCCGCACGCCTCATCCCTACAGACTGGAGGAATGACCCATGCCCGACCGCCGGAAGCGCCGCCTGCGCTACACCCGCGACGCGTCGCTGCTGTGCCTGAACTTTCTGGGCGCGGTGTCGGCGCTGATCACCTGCTTTGCGGCCGTGCGCGGCTTTCCGCGCGTGGGCTGGTTGGCTGCCGTCACGCTGGCGCTGCTGTTTTTGAACGCCGTCTACCTGCTGCGCCTGCGCGGATCGATCAAGACGCTGAAAAACGCCCGTGCACGGCGGCGCGCACGGCGCGATGCGACGCGCGATGGCGATCACGCCTGAAGCGCAACATCCCCAAATCAAACATCCGGCGGAGGAAACCCTCCGCCGGATCTTCTTTTCGTTGCGCCTCAGTCGAGGAAGGCGTGCGCGGTCAGCGTCTCGTACTGCTCGTCCGTCAGCTCGCAGCCGTAGAACAGGCGGTAGTACTCGAGCACCTCTTCCTTCACGTCATAGTCGCAGTACTCGGGATAGAGCACGGACGGCAGCCAGATCAGCCCCAGATAGCGCTGCACGGACGGCGGCATGCCCATCCAGTTGTGCGGGCCCTTGGGCACCTCGACATAGTCGCCGTTCACAATCGCGGTGATCTCGCTCCACGTATCCATCTGCGCGACGTCGGCATAGATGCTGCCCGGCGCAAAGAGCACAAACGCCGGGTTCCACAGCGCGATCTGCTCCATGTCCACGGCGTTGCCCGTGCCCTTGGAGCTGGGGTTATCCACGACCGCCAGGTTATTGACCAGCATGTCCAGCAGCTCGCCCTGATACGAGCCCGCCGCCAGCACGTTCAGGCCCTCCTCGCCGAGCACGTACAGCACGTCGGCGCGGTCCTCTCCGACCTGCTCCATGATCTCGGACGTGCGCGCATACACGCGCTCCAGGAACGCGGCCAGCTCCTCGGCGCGCTCCTCGCGGCCCAGCAGCGCGCCCAGCGTGCGATACGCGTCGGGCAGCGTCTTGAGCGTGGCGGAGATGAACACCGACGGCACGCCCGTCTGGGCCTGCAGGGTGTCCATGTCCTCGGTGGAGGTCGGCTTGTCCTCGCCGATGTCCACGACCACCTGCGGGTCGGCCAAGGCCAACTGCTCGACGTTCAGGTCGGCCGAGCCGTAGAGCTGGCCGAAGTAGGGCAGCGCCAGAAAGTCCGGATCGATGATGCCCAGGTTGTCGTCGGCATTCCAGTCGCTGGCCATGCCCACGAACAGGTCGGGCGCGAGCGCATAGAGCACCATCTGCGCCAGCGGGCCGGAGGGCACGAGGCGCTCGATCTGGGCGGGCAGTTCGACCTCACGGCCGGCGTCGTCGGTGAAGACGACGGTCTCCTCCGCCAGGCCGGGCGCGCAAAGGCCCAGCGCCAGCGCCAAAGCGAGCAGCAGGGAAAGCAGCTTTTTCATGATGACCTCTCCTCTTCTTTTCCTTCTATATCTGCCGGCAGGCACACGCGCACGCTGCCGCCATGCAAACTGTAGACCCGCACGTCCAGGCCGTAGAGCGTGGAGATGACCTCGTCCGTCACCGTCTCCTCGGGCCTGCCCCAGGCGAGCACGCGCCCGCCGTAGAGCGCGAGGACCTTGTCCGAATACAGAAACGCCTGATCCGGGTCGTGCGTGGACTGGATGACCGCATATCCGTCCGCCGCCAGGGTGCGCATGGTCTGCATCAGGCGGATGCGATTGCCAAAGTCCAGGCTGGCCGAGGGCTCGTCCATCACCAGGATGCGCGCGCGCTGCGCGATGGCGCGGGCGATGAGCGTCATCTGCCGCTCGCCGCCGCTGACGTTTCCATAGCCGCGGTCGCGCAGGTGCGCGATACCCAGGCGCTCCAGGGCCTGCTGTGCGCGCTCGATCTGCTCTTTGCCGGGCGCGGAAAAGGCGCCCACCTGCGCGGTCGTGCCCATGAGCACCATGTCCAGCACGCTGAAGTTGAAGACCGGGTTGTGCGACTGGGGAATGTAGGCGATGCTGCGCGCCAGCTCGGGCGCGCTCATCTCGCGGATGGGCTTGCCGTCGATGGTGGTTTCGCCTTCAGTGGGCGTGAGCAGGCCGAGCATGCACTTGAACAGCGTGCTCTTGCCTACGCCGTTGGGCCCGAGCACGGAGAGGAACTCCCCGTACTCCGCGGCAAAGCTCACGCCCCGCAGCACGTCGCCCGCGCCGTAGGAGAAGCGGATGTCATCCACGCGCATGCTCAATACCGCTCACCGTCCTTCGTGATCAGATAGATGAAAAACGGCGCGCCGATGATCGACGTGAGGATGCCGATGGGGATCTCCGTGGCCAGCAGGTTGCGCGAGATGTCGTCGACCAGCAGCAGGAAGATCGCGCCGAAGAGGATCGACGCGGGCATCAGGTGCCGGTAGTTGTTGCCCACCAGGCGTCGCGAGAGGTGCGGGATCACCAGGCCGACCCAGCCGATCATGCCGCTGACGGACACGCTGGCGGCGGTGATCAGCGTCGCGCTGAGGATGACGATCATCCGCAGCCGCCGGGCGTTGACGCCCATGGTCTTGGCCTCGTCGTCGCCCAGCGTCAGGATGTTGACGCGCCAGCGCAGCAGGAACAGCGGGATCAGCCCCAGCGCCATGGGGCCCGCTGCGAAGAGCACGTCGCGCATGGAGGCGCCGTTGAGGCTGCCCATCAGCCAGTAGGTGATGGCCGGCAGCTGGTCTGTGGGATCGGCGACGAGCTTGATGAACGACGTGCCGGAGGACACGAGCGAGCTGATCATGATGCCCGAGAGGATCAGGCCGATCACGCGCTTGCCGCGCGCGCGGTTGCCCGTATAGATGACCAGCGCGACCGTGCCCAGGCTGAACGCGAACGCAAAGGCCATGATCATCGGGCTGCTCATATCCAGCAGGATGGCCAGCGCCGCGCCGCACGCCGCGCCCGAGGACGCGCCCAGGATGTCCGGGGCGGCCATGGGGTTTTGGAACACGCCCTGATAGGACGCGCCCGCGGCCGACAGGCACCCGCCCACCATGCAGGAGAGCAGGATGCGCGGCATGCGGTGGTTGAGCAGCAGCGACTCCTGCGTCTTCGTCCAGAAGGGCTCGATGTCCAAGACGCGCGATCCCCAGATGCCCAGCATCTCGCGGATGCCGATGGGATAACGCCCCAGCGTGACGGAGGCGACGACCGCCGCGCCCAGCGCCGCCGCCAGCAGCGCGAGAATGGCGGAATAGGAGAGTCCTTTGCGTCCGTTCATGTCCGTTCCCCCGAATTCGGTCTTTGCGGCAGGGGCAAAAAGCAGGGGCCCCAGCCGCCGCGCCGCGCGCCCTGCGAGCCGTGCGCGCCGCGCAGCGGATCGCCGTAAAAGCGCCGGTTGTGCTCAATCAGTTCCGACAGGCCCACGGGCCTGTAGCCGTTCACGTCCACGCCCGCGTTGAGCGCGCGCGGTAGGCCGCACAGCGCGCGGTACCCCTCCCCGCGCACGGCGTGCAGGTGCCCGTGCACCATCAGGCCGGACAGGCGCACGACGGGATAGTGGCAGAGCGTGACGTGCGCATCCCCGTCGTCGATCTCCAGCAGGTCCGTCACCGTCTCGAAGAACTCGAACAGCGCCTCCTGGCCGGGCAGGCCCATGTCGTGATTGCCGCGCACCAGATGCTTGTGTCCGACGAGGCGGCGCAGCTGGCGCGCCGGGATGGGCGCGTCGTGCGCGCCGATGTCGCCCACGACATAGACGGTATCCTCCGGCGAGACGGTTGCGTTCCAGTTTTCGATCAGCCGCTCGTCCATCTCGCGCACGTCCGCAAACGGGCGCGCGTCCCGCCGGAGGGTGCGGTCGGAGCCAAAGTGCAAGTCCGCCGTGTAGAAGATCATGTGCAAACTCCAATAAAACAGCCGTCCCCGAAGGAACGGCGCACACACAAAGGACTGCCGTTGGCCGGCCAGCCCGCGCATCTCCGTCTCCTTCTCAAACATGGAAAGCGAGGCCGTTTCCGGCATCACTCTTTGACCCGAAGGTCAGGCCGCAGGCCATGACAGGCGTTTTAGGCGCATACGGCTCGGAAACAGGTATTTGGTTGCACTTATTATATCCGCTTGCGGCGGGGCGTGTCAACCGTTTGGACGCAAAACCGGGGGAGGCCCGCCGCCTCCCCCGTCGATATGCGATTGGCCGGTCACACGACGCCCTGGGCCATCATCGCATCGGCCACCTTCATGAAGCCCGCGATGTTGGCGCCCATGACGTAGTTGCCGGGCATGCCGTAGGCCTTGGCCGCGTCGTCCGCCATGTGGAAGATGCGCACCATGATGCCCTTGAGCCGCTGGTCGACCTCCTCGAACGTCCAGGCCAGGCGCTGGCTGTTCTGGCTCATCTCCAGCGCGCTGACGGCCACGCCGCCCGCATTGGCCGCCTTGCCCGGCGCAAAGAGCACGCCGGCCTGCTGCAGCGCGTGCGTCGCCTCCAGCGTGGTGGGCATGTTCGCGCCCTCGCCCACGGCGATGACGCCGCCGGCGATCAGCGCCCTGGCGCCGTCCAGGTCCAGCTCGTTCTGCGTCGCGCAGGGCAGCGCGATCTGGCAGGGCACCGTCCAGATGCCGCGGCAGCCCTCGGTATACGTTGCGGAGGGCCTCTGCTGCGCGTACTCGCGGATGCGGCCGCGGCGCACCTCCTTGATCTCCTTGACAAGCGCCAGGTCGATGCCGTCGGGGTCATGGACATAGCCGTTGGAGTCGCTCATCGCCACGACCTTGCCGCCCATCTGCGTGATCTTCTCCGCCGCGTAGATGGCCACATTGCCCGAGCCGGAGACGACGACCGTCTTGCCCGCGACCTCGTGGCCGTTCTCGCGCAGCATCTCCTGCACCAGGTAGCACAGGCCGTAGCCCGTGGCCTCCTTGCGCGCCAGCGAGCCGCCATAGGTCAGGCCCTTGCCGGTGAGCACGCCCTCATAGCGGCCGGTGATGCGCTTGTACTGCCCATACAGATAGCCGATCTCCCGCGCGCCCGTGCCGATGTCGCCGGCGGGCACGTCCACATCCGCGCCGATGTGGCGGTACAGCTCCGTCATGAAGCTCTGGCAGAAGGCCATGACCTCGCGGTCGCTCTTGCCCTTGGGGTCAAAGTCGCTGCCGCCCTTGCCGCCGCCGATGGGCAGGCCCGTGAGCGAGTTTTTCAGCACCTGCTCAAAACCCAGGAACTTGATCACGCCCAGGTTGACCGACGGGTGCAGGCGCAGTCCGCCCTTGTAGGGGCCGATGGCGCTGCTGTACTGCACGCGGAAGCCGCGGTTGACGTGCACCTTGCCCGCGTCGTCCACCCACGGCACGCGAAACATCACGACGCGCTCGGGCTCGACGAAGCGCTCCAGCAGGCCGGCCGCCTCGAACTCGGGATGGCGGTCGAAGACCGGCGTCAGGGACTCCAGAACCTCGGTGGCCGCCTGGTGAAATTCCGGCTCGCCGGGGTTGCGGCGCTTGAGTTCCTCCAAAATGCGCTGGACGTAAGTGGACATTGTGGATCGCTCCTTTCAGAAAATAAAACGTAAAGGGAGCGCGGCCCTGTGCACGCGCTCCCGGGACCCGCCGTCGTATGATAAGATCAGTATACAACAGCGAAGCCCAAATTGCAAACATAATTTATCAATCGTGCATTTTCTTTTCATTTTTCGCAAGAAACAGCGTGTTTTTGCATTTGATATCGTCAAGATAACCGTTTCTTGTCGTTTCAGCGCGCGCAGGCCTCTCCCGGGCTGCACAGCAGCAGGTCGCCCTCGCACTCGAGCTTGACGCGCCCGGCGCTGGCGGGAATGAAGATGCTGTCGCCCGGGCGGAAGCGCAGCGCGAAGCCCTCTTCCGTCAGGTAGCCGTCGCACAGCGCGGTCAGCAGGCGGAAGCGGCGCGGCATGACCTCCAGGGGCATGCTGCCCTTGACCTTGAGGCGCTCGAGTACGAAGTTCTTGTCCTGAATGTAGCGGATGCGCTCGCCGCCCGTGGCGCGCACGCGCTCGCCCCGGCAGGGCTCCAGCTGCAATGAGACGTCCACGACGTCCAGCCCCTTTTCGACGTGCAGCGCACGGGGATTGCCGTTTGCATCCAGGCGGCCCCAATCCCAGAAGCGGTAGGTGACGTCGCTGGACTGCTGGATCTCCAGCAGCAGGATGCCCTCGCCGATGGCGTGCACCATGCCCGCGGGAATGTAGACGACGTCGCCCGGCTGGACGGGCAGGCGGCGCAGGCAGTCCTCCACGGCCTTGCCTCCCGCGGCGCAGGCGGCGCGCAGGTCCTCCCTGGTGACGCCGGCACGGATGCCGTAGACGAGCTCCGCCCCGGGCTTGCAGTCCAGGATCACCCAGGCCTCGGTCTTGCCCAGCTTGCCGCCCTCATGCTGGCGGGCGTACGCGTCGTCGGGATGCACCTGCACTGACAGGCGTTCGCGCGCACTGATGAGCTTGAGCAGCAGCGGGAACTCCTCGCCCACGTCCGTGCCGCGCGCGTCCACGCCGCCCTCCTGCAGGATCTGCGTCAGGGTCCTGCCGTCCCCGGCGCGGCTCTCCAGCCCGGGCAGCACGGATACCTCCAGGCTCTCGCCCGTGCGCTCGTCGGGAATGTCCTTGTGAAACACGTCCCGCAGGGCGCTGCCGCCCCACGGGGTCATCTCGCCATAGCGGTAAGCCGGCGTCATTTTGATCGGATGCATCCGACGCCCCCCTTTTTTATGGTACTCCTTTTCCGGTAACCATATGATACCGTTTTCCGCGCGCCAATGCAAGCATGCGGGACGGCGAGCGGCAAGGACATCGGCATCTTTTTGTCAAAACGGTTAAAAAAACAAAATTCTCCCTCGTCACAATCACGAATCCTTTGAAAAGGCATGGAAACAAAATGGCACGCATGGTATAATAAAAATGGTGGAGTTGGCTCGTATAAGGGGGTGTTGCGCGTGCAGGGCGACGAAAACGACAGCGCCGTGTGTGGCGATTACATCGCCGTCAGGGCGCTGGAAAACGGCGTCACGATCATCGGCATGACGCGTGGACGCGATACGCGGCTGCATCACACGGAACATCTGGACGCGGGCGAGGTCATGATCGCACAGTTCACCGACAATACGTCGGCCGTCAAGGTGCGCGGCCGGGCGGAGATTCTCACCCGGCATGGCCGCATCCGCTCCGGTCTGGACTGACGGGAGGAACCGTTATGTGGGTCGTCATTCACATGATCAAGGGCGAGGAGTCCGCGCAGCGCGTGTGCGACCGTCTGAAGGCCGAAGGCATTCTCTCGCGCATGCGTCCCGTCTATAAAGCCACGCCGCCGCAGGAAAACTACTTCGAAATCCAGGTTCTCCAGTCCGAGCTGCAGGAGGCCAGAGAAGTCCTCATGGAGCTGGGGCTGTGAAGGGCGGTCTCCGCCCCGCGCACACAAAACATTTTTTAAGAAAGAGGCGTTCCTAATATGCGTCGAATCGGTGTCCTCACCTCCGGCGGCGACTCGCCGGGAATGAACGCTGCCATCATGGCCGTGGCCCGCAGCGCCGCCTATCACGAGCTCTCGCTCATCGGCGTCAAGCACGGCTACAACGGCCTGCTGTGCAAGAGCCACAACATCCACGACGACATGGCCGAGCTCGACCTGGACACCGTCCTGGACATCGCCGATCAGCCCGGCACGTACCTGCGCACGGCGCGGTGCGTCGAGTTCAAGCAGCCCGAGGTGCGGGAGCGCGCCGTGGAAAACCTGCGCAAGATGGGCGTGGAGGGCCTGGTCGTCATCGGCGGCGACGGTAGCTATCAGGGCGCGATGCGCCTGTGCGAGCTGGGCATCCCGACCGTGGGCATCCCCGGCACGATCGACAACGACCTGCCCTACACCGAGATGACGCTCGGCTACGACACCGCCGTCAACTCGTGCGTGTCCGACATCCGCGCCATCCGTGCGACCAGCCGCTCGCACGACCGGCCCGCTGTCATCGAGGTCATGGGCCGCCACTGCGGCGACATCGCGCTCAAGGCCGCGGCGTCCACCGGCGCCGAGATCGTCGTGGTGCCGGAGGTCCACTGGTCCATCGACCAGGTGGCCGACCGGCTCAACGCGCTCATCGCGCGCGGCAACAACCGCGTGTCCGTCGTGGTGGCCGAAGGCGCATGGGAGAGCATGGAGCCCTTCGACGTGTACGGCTTCCTCACCGCCAACGGCGTGCAGTGCTATCCGGGCGAGGTCATCTCCTCGCCGCGCCTGGCCTCGATCCTCAAGCTCAAGTGCGGCATGGTCGAGGCGCGCGCCACGATCCTGGGCTACACCCAGCGCGGCCAGCATCCCTCCGCGTACGACTCCTCGTTTGCGTTTGAGGCGGGCAATCTCGCCGTGAAGCTGCTGAGCAACGGCATCGGCAACCAGGTCGTCGGCATCAAGGACGGGCGCATCTTCTACATGCCCATCGCCGACGCGCTGCGCTGCAAGCGTCCGTTCAACATGGAGCTGTACAACCTGATCAACAGCCTGTAAGCGCATCCCGACCTTTCGCCCCTTCGCAGCGCGCGGAGGGGCTTTTCCTACCGCCCACAGACGATCAAAGGAGTGTTGCCGCCCATGCCGCTACACAAAAATCAATCGCTGGATCTGGATGTGGAGTCCTACGGCATGGACGCGCAGGGCGTGTGCCGCGCGGAGGGCATGCCCATCTTCGTGTCCGGCGCACTCGCCGGCGAGCGCGTGCGCGTGCGCATCGTCAAGGTCGAGCGGCGCTATGCGTTCGGCCGCGTCGAGGCCGTGCTGACGCCTTCCCCCGCGCGGTGCGAGCCGCCCTGTCCCATCTACCGGCGCTGCGGCGGCTGCGCCGCGCAGCACATGGCCTACGAGGAGACGCTGCTGTACAAGCGCCGCCAGGTGCAGGACTGCCTGACGCGCATCGGCGGGCTGGACGTGCAGGTGCCGCCCGTCCTGGGCATGGACGACCCCTGGCACTACCGCAACAAGGGCGCCTTTCCCGTCGGCGGACATGCAGGCGCGCCGCGCATCGGCTTCTATGCGCCGCGCAGCCATGACCTGATCGACCTGCCGCCAACGGGCTGCGCCATCCAGCGTGAGGAAGCCAACGCCTGCGTGCGCGCGGTGCGGGAGTGGATGCGCCAAAGCGGCGCGGCGCCCTATGACGAGGCGGCGCACAGTGGCCTCGTGCGCCACGTCATGGCGCGCGTGTCGCAGTCCGGCGAGGTGCTGTTCGTGTTGGTGGTCAACGGCGAGCGCGTGCCGCAGCCCGAGCTGCTCGTGGCGCTGTTGCGCCGGGCCGTGCCCACGCTCACGGGCGCGATGCTCAGCGTCAACACCGCGCGCACGAACGTCATCCTCGGGGGCCGGATCCTCCCCCTCTGGGGATGCGATTACATGATCGACGAGCTGTGCGGCCTGCGCTTTCGCGTCTCGCCCCTGTCCTTCTTCCAGGTGAACCCCGCGCAGACGCAGCGCCTGTATGAGCTCGCGCTCGAGTTTGCCGCGCTCACGGGCGGCGAGACCGTCGTGGACGCCTACTGCGGCGCGGGCACGATCTCGCTGCTGCTGGCGCGCCGGGCCGCGCACGTGGTGGGCATCGAGATCGTCGAGGCGGCCGTGCGCGACGCACAGGACAACGCCGCGCGCAACGGCATCGCCAACGCCGAGTTCATCGCGGGCGCATCCGAGGAAGTGCTGCCCCGCCTGGTCGCGCAGGGCCTGCGCCCGGACGTGGCCGTCGTCGATCCGCCGCGCAAGGGCTGCGAGGAGGCCGTGCTGCGCGCCATCGCCGCCGCCGCGCCCGCGCGGATCGTGTACGTATCGTGCAACCCCGCGACGCTCGCGCGCGACGCGGCCGTGCTCGCCTCGCTGGGCTACGCGCCTGCGCGCGTGCAGTGCGTGGACATGTTCTGCTGGACCGGGGCGGTGGAGACCGTCCTGCTGTTTTCCCACTGATACGCCGCTAAGATGGGAGGTATGCCCGCATGAAGATCGGCGCCTGTCAATTGGCCGTCACCGGCGATATGGAGGCCAACCTTCAACAGATTCGCGAAGCTGTGGCCCGGGCCGCGCAGGCGGGCGTCCAAATGCTTTTCTTTCCGGAGTGCGCGCTCACGGGCTATCCGCCCCGCGACATTCCCCATCCCGGCGCAGTAGACTTCGAACAGGCCGGCCGCTGCTACGGCGAGCTGGAGCGCCTGGCCCGAGCGCACCGAATATCGATCGTCGTAGGGACGATCACTCAAGCAGATGGACGTCATTACAATGCGGCCCTACTCTTCACGCCAGAGGGACGGCGCACGGTATATCGAAAGCGGGCGCTGTGGGGATGGGACGCCGAGCACTTCGCGCCCGGAAGCGACCCGGGCGTCTTCGAGGCGGACGGCGTCAAAATCGGCCTTCGCATCTGCTATGAGATCCGCTTCCCCGAATACTTCCGGGAGCTCTACGTGGAGAATACGGACTTGAATGTCATTTTGTTCTACGACGTATCCGACCGGGACGACGCGGACCGATATGATCTGATCCGAGCGCATGTGCGCACGCGGGCGGTCGAAAACGTATGCTACACGCTTTCCGTAAACGCCGCCGGCCCGCATCAGACCGCGCCCACCGGCCTCTACGATCCGTCCGGCAGGCCGGTCTGCGAGCTGGAGCGGAACCAGCCGGGCCTGCTCATTCATGATCTGCACCCGTGGACGCCGGACTTTGGGCAGCGTGGCCGCAAGGAGATCTCCGACCGGCTCTGCCGCGCCCGAAAGCCATAGTGTAGAAAGGAGAGACGGCATGTACGGCATCATCATCGTCGGCCCCGCCGGCGCAGGCAAGACCACGCTGGGCAGGCTCGCAGCCCGGGAACTGGGCGCAGGCTTTCTGGACATCGACGACTACATCTGGCGGACGGATACGCCCGCGCCCTATACGGTCATGTATTCCCGGGAGGAAAAAATCCGCCGCCTGATGGCGGCGGCACAGGCGGCCGGAACGTTCGTGATGGCGGGCTCCATGGACAGCTTTCACGCGCCCTTCGACCCGCTGTTCCGCCTGGCGGTGCACCTGACGGCCGACGCAGACCTGCGCGTAATGCGGGTGCACCGGCGGGAGCTGGAGGCCTTCGGCGCGCGCATCCTGCCGGGCGGCGATCTGCACGCGGCGCACGAGGCCTTTCTGCGCGAGACGGCCGCGTATGATCACGGCGCGGCCTCCTGCAACCGCGAGCGGCACGAAGTCTTTCTGCGCGGGCTTTCCTGCCCGGTCCTGCGCCTGGACGGCGGCGATCCGCCAGCGCAAAACATGCGAGATATCCTGAAAGCCTGGACAAAAGTCCGGCCGGACGCGGCGCGATGAGCGCGGCTTCCGGCCGTTTTTTTGATCCAGATCCTCAGGCCATGCGCTGCGTGAGCGCCTCCAGCCCGGTGCGCATCCAGTCCAGCGCGCCCTCCGGCGTGCAGCGGCCCTTAAGCAGGTTCTGCACCGCCGTTCCGATGACGACCTCGACCGCGTACTCGCTCACGCCCGCGGGCACGCTGCGCACGCGCGCCAGCGACAGGTTCTGTGGCACGATGCTCAGCCACGGATACAGGTCCAGGATGTCCGGGTTGTCGTAGATGCAGCGGCAGGGCGAGATACCGCCCAGCAGGGTGAAGGGCAGGGCGATGTGCTCGCTGCAGGCCCAGCGGATGAACTCCATCGCTGCCTCGGGATTTTGACCGGTGCGCGCCACGCCCAACACGCCCCCGCCCAGCAACGGCGCATGGCCGGGCACCGAGCAAAAGCCGATCTGGCCCGCGATGCGGGACTTGCGCAGGTTGGCGATGCCGTAGACGTGGTTGATGAACATATGGAGCATGGCGGTATCGCCGCGCGTGAACTGCTCCACGCTGGAATTCCAGAACCGGCCGTCGTCGATCCGCCTGGCATGCGCATACATGTCGGCATAGTATTCCAGGGCCTTGAGTACGGCGCCTTCGCTGAGCGCGGGCCGTCCATCCGATCCAAACAGCCGCCCGCGCTGCGCGTAAAAGCACGGCAGGAACTCGCCGCTGATGCACTGTACGGTGCTCACGACGACGGACGCGCCGCATTCCACGGGCGACTCCGGATTCTCCCCGCGGCTGAAAAAGCGCAGCAGGTCGCAGTACTGGTCGTAGTTCTCCGGCACGGCGAGCTGTCTGTGCCGGCTCTCATAGTACTGCCTGCGGACCTTTGTGTCCTCGAAGAGGTCCTTGCGGTAGAACTGGAGCTGCACGTTGGGCGTGAAGGGAAAGGCATAGACCTGCCCACCAGCCGTGCTGAACGGCTTGCGCACGGATTCGAGCATGGGCGCAAGGATGGACTGCACGACGGGATCCTTCATCTCAAAGGGCCTGAGCAGCGCCTCGGCCAGCGAGGACAGCCAGGCCACGTCCAGGCGCAGCACGTCGAAGCGGTCCGTTCCGCCGGACTCGACGGCGGCCCTGTACAGCTCCTGATAGGGCAGCGAGGTGATCTCCACGTCGATGCCGGTAAGGGCCGTGAAGTCCGGCAGCAGCTTGAGCAACGCCTTCGTATCCGGCCCATCCATCATCAGCGCGCGCACCTTCTGCCGGGGCGGGAAGGCCATGCCGCAGGCGAACGGGACGTCGGAGCGCGCAGGCTGAAAAATCACCCTGCGGCGCTTTTCCTGTCCCAGGAGCATCGAACAGGCGGTATGGGCCATGTCCTTCCATCCCAGCGCAATGCGGCGTACCGCATCCCCTGCGTGGATCAGCGACGTGGGCGAAAGCGTGAGGATCACGGGCGGCGGCAGACGGCGGTATATGCACGCCTCTCTGAGCTTGAGCGCAAAGACAGGCGACGTGACGAACACCGCATCCGGCAACTCCTCTGCGCTCATGCAGGTAAACGCCGCGACGTCCGCAAAGGCCGAGTCCGTCTGATAGTGGGTGAGCGCGATGTGCTCCGGCAACGCCTGCCGCAATGCCGCCATCAGGCTGCTTTCGCTTTGGTGTACCAGCAGGCCAGTGATCGCGCACAGGCAGCGGCAGCCGCTCTCCCGCAGCATGGAGACGGCCCGCGCCGCGATCTCTTCAACGTCAAACCCGATAAAGGCCTTGTCGCATGCCGTCTCGCGCACGAGCGCCACCACGCGCGCATCCGTGCGCTCCAGCATCTCGCGCGCCGGGCTGCCCTCCGGCTGGCAGGAGACCAGCACCGCGCCGCGCACCCGCTTGCCGGCCAGTTCGGCCAGCGCCGCCTCCTCCTGCGCCGGGATGTCGTTGGTCACATACAGCTCACAGCGGTATCCGTGCGCCTGCATCTTGGAGGAAATGGAGACGAACAGCGTAGTATATCCCGCCTCCGCCAGATTGGGCAGGATGATGCCGATCACCTGGTCGTCCGTCTGGCGCAGGCGGCGCGCGCGGTCGTCCGGGCTGTAGCCGAGCTGCCTGGCAGCGTCCTGCACGCGTTTGATCTTCTCAAAGCTGACGTTTCCCCGCCCGTTGAGCACGTTGGACACGGTGCCATGGGATACGCCCGCGAGCCGGGCGATGTCTTTGATCGTGGGCATATGCGCTCTCCCTTCATGTGGCCTGCACGGCGGCCGCAACCTCTGTGCGCCTGCATTCGTCCCCTATAGTATAGCATAGAATATGACACGTTCAAATCCTTTTGATCGCCTTTTGCGCAATATGCGCGCCATTCCAATAAAAAGAAGGGTATTTGCGTAAGAATCGGGTAAAGAAACACAAGATTTCTCGTAAAATTTTGAAAATACATATTGACACGTTCCAATTTTGTGCTATGATTACAGTAGACAGAAGCGAAAAGCTTCATAAAAAATCGAGGAGGATTTTCACATGAAGAGATGTCTCGCACTCGTGCTGGCGGTCCTGATGCTCCTGAGCGTCTTTTCCATCGGCGTGGCCGAGGAGGCCACCGGCGCCGATGTGAAGGGCACCGGCGTGCAGCTGACCGTCTACACCAACTCCGGCAGCTCCGGCCGCAAGGAGTGGCTGATCGAGCGCGCCGCGCAGGACGGCTTCAACCTGGCTGTGCTGGAAGAGGGCGCGGGCGCCGTGCAGCAGCGCATCATCGGCGAGGCCGCCAACCCCATCGCGGACGTGGTCTTCGGCCTGAACGCCATCATCTGGAACGACCTGATCTCCCGCGACCTGCTGGTTGCCTACGACGCGCCTTCCTGGGCGAGCGAGGTGTCCGAGGGCCTGAACGACCCGAACGGCTACTACTACGCCATCGTCAAGCAGGCGATCGTGCTGGCCTACGACCTGAACCAGATCAGCGAAGAGGACGCGCCCAAGGATTGGCCCGATCTGTGGACCAATGAGGCCTTCCACGGCAAGTATGAGGTCAACACCAGCCTGACGGGCGGCACGCCGCGCAACGTCATCGCCGGCATCCTGACCCGCTACATCGATCCGGAAGGCGAGCTGGGCATCTCTGACGAGGGCTGGGAGGCCATCGGGGCGTACTACGCCTGCGGCGTGCCCAGCGAAGAGGGCGTGGACCTCTACGCGCAGATCGCCAACCCCAACACGACGGTCGTGATGGGCCAGATGTGGTCCTCCGGCGTCGTGCAGTACGACGAGATGTACGGCACCAAGACCGGCGTGGCCAAGCCCGAGGTGGGCGTTCCCTACGCGGTCGAGGGCATCGGCATCATCAACGGCACGAAGAACATGGACGAGGCGCTGCGCTTCGTGGAGTGGTTCGGCTCCGCGCAGATTCAGGGCGAGTGGGCCGAGCAGTTCGGCACCATGCCGGCCAACGAGATCGCGGCCGAGAAGGCCGACGCCGTGCAGCAGGAGCTGTGCTCGATCCCCGCGCAGGATATCGACTGGGCGCTGGTCGCCGAGAACATCGACGCCTGGTGCGAGAAGATCGCCCTGGAATATCTCCCGTAAGACATTTTCCGAAGGGGCAGGGGCTCGGCGCCTCTGCCTCCCTTTTTTAGCGACAGGAGAGGATCAACGCCATGATCAATCTGACGGACATCGAGGTCAAATTCGGCGACTTTACCGCGCTTGAGGACATCAACATTCACGTCAAGGAGGGCCAGTTCTACACGTTCCTCGGCCCCTCCGGATGCGGCAAGACCACCACCCTGCGCACGATCACCGGCTTTATCACCCCCGTCAAGGGCCGCGTCGTGGTCAAGGGCAAGGACATCACCGACACGCCCGTGGAAAAGCGCAACATCGGCATGGTGTTTCAGAACTATGCGCTCTTCCCGACCATGAGCGTCTATGAGAACATCGCCTTCGGCCTGCGCGTGAACAAGGTGGAAAAGGGCGAGCTCGACCGGCGCGTGCACGAGATGGCCGCAAAGGTCGAGCTGAGCGAAACCCAGCTCGCGCGCAAGGTGGCGGAGCTGTCCGGCGGCCAGCAGCAGCGCGTGGCCATCGCCCGCGCCCTGGTCAACAACCCGGCCATCATCTGCCTGGACGAGCCGCTGAGCAACCTGGACGCCAAGCTGCGCGTGCAGCTGCGCGGCGAGCTCAAGGAGATGCAGAAGAACTTCGGCATCACCACCGTGTACGTCACGCACGATCAGGAGGAGGCCCTGACGCTCTCGGACTGCATCGCCGTGTTCAACAATGGGCGCATCGAGCAGATCGGCACGCCCAACGAGATCTACAACCACTCCAAGACGGAGTTCGTGTGCAACTTCATCGGCGACATCAACAAGCTGCAGCCGGCGCTGCTGCGCGAGCTGTCCGCCCAGACCGGCGCCGCATTCGCTCCGGATAAGGCCTCTTACCTGCGCCTGGAGCGCGTGCACGTGAACATGCCCGCCACAGAGGGCTTCGCCCGCTTCCCGGCGGTCATCACCAACCGGGAATACTACGGCCTGTACATCAAGTACACGCTCTCCCTGTGCGGACAGACCATCCGCGCGATCGAGAAGAACGACGGCACGAAGTACTTCAAGGCGGGCGAGCAGGTCACCGCTTCCATCCGGCCGGACGATCTGATGGTCTACTGAAGGGGGGATTCACATGACCGCAAATGCCCCGCGCAAAAAGATCCGGTTGACCCCCGGCGGGATTGCGCTCTTCATCTTCTTTACCTGGTTCATTCTGGCCTGTCTCATCCTGCCCAACCTGAACCTGCTCAAGACCGTCTTCTTCGCCGACGGCGCCTTCTCCGTAGAGCCCATCATGAAGCTGCTCAAGTCCAAGCGCGCCATGAAGGCGCTGGGCAATTCGTTCATTCTGGGCCCGACGCTGTCCATCACCGTGGGCCTTGTGGGCATCTCGCTGGTGCTGCTGACCGAGTATTTTGACATCAAGGGCGCCAAGATTTTGCGCCTGGGCTATATGACCACGCTGATCTACGGCGGCATCACGCTGGTGTCCGGCTACAAGTTCATCTACGGCAACGGCGGCTTTTTGACCAAGGCGCTGCTGCAGGTCTTCCCCAACATGAACCCCTCGTGGTTCACGGGCTACTGGGCGGTGCTGTTCGTGATGACGTTCAGCTGCACCTCCAACCACATGATCTTCCTGCGCAACGCCATGCGCGCCGTCGACTTTCAGACGGTCGAGGCCGCGCGCAACATGGGCGCGGGCCAGTTCTACATCCTGCGCCGCGTGGTGCTGCCGGTGCTCAAGCCCAGCCTCTTCGCGGTGACGATCCTCACCTTCATCACGGGCCTGTCCGCCATGAGCGCGCCCCTGCTGGTGGGCGGCACCGAGTTTCAGACCATCAACCCGATGATCAAGACCTTCGCGGACACCACCTCCTCCAAGGACCTGGCGGCGCTGCTGTCGCTGGTGCTGGGCCTGGCGACGATGTTGCTGCTGTTCGTCATGACGCAGATCGAAAAGCGCGGCCACTACATGTCCGTTTCGAAGGTCAAGACGAAGATCATCAAGCAGAAGATCTCCAACCCGGTCGTCAACGTGATTGCCCACATCTATGCGTACGTGCTGTTCGTGATCTACGTCGTGCCGGTCGTGCTGATCGTGCTCTTCTCCTTTACGGACAGCAAGGCCATCGGCACGCGCACGCTGACGCTCTCCGCCTTCACGCTGGACAACTACAAATACCTGCTGCAGAGCGTTTCCAACTTCCGTCCGTTCCTGGTGAGCATCTGCTACTCCGCGCTCGCCGCCGTGATCGTCGGCGCGATCGTGGTGATCGCCTGCCGCTACATCCAGAAGCACAGGAACCGCCTGACCTCCAGCGTGCTGGAGTACAGCCTGATGATCCCCTGGCTGCTGCCCACGACCATGATCGCCCTGGGCCTGATGATGGCCTTCAACGTGCGCCGGATCTACATGTTCTATCAGGTGCTGACCGGCACGATGGTCATCCTGCTGATCTGCTATGTGATCATCAAGCTGCCCTTCACCATGCGCATGACCAAGGCCGCCTTCTTCTCCCTGGACGACGCGCTGGAGGATGCGGCCAAGAACCTGGGCGCCAGCGGGCTGTACACGTTCCGCCGCGTGATCTTCCCGGTCATCCTGCCCACGGTCATGGCCATCGCGGCGCTGAACTTCAACGGGCTGTTGAGCGACTACGACGCGTCGGCCTTCCTCTATCACCCGCTCAACCCCACGCTGGGCGTGCAGATCAAGTCCCTGACCAACGACATGAACAACCCCAACGGCATGGCGCTCACGTTCATCTACGCCGTGCTGATGATGATCATCTCCACGGTCGTGCTCTACCTGGTATATGGCCGCGGGGACAGCAAATTCAAGGAGTGAGGATATCATGGCCCTCGGACAGGCGCGCTTTGCGCACATCAACGCAAACCTGAGCGACAAACTCTCCCAGAAGAAGTGCCTGATCGCCGTCCATCGCGGCAGCTGGGGCGGCAACATCACGCAAAACACCATCGGCGCATACAAGGCCGCCTTCCAGATGGGGGCGGACATGGTCGAATCCGACGTCAACTCGACCACGGACGGCGTGCTCTACTCCTTCCACGACGGGCACGAGCCGGACGTCTTCGGCGTGGACAAGTGCATCAAGCAGATGTCCTCGCAGGAGGTGGAGGCCCTGCGCCCGCTGACCTCCTGCCGCCAGCGCGCGGACACGCGCATCAACCGCCTCTCGGAGATCCTGGACTACCTGCCCAAGGACGGCCTGCTGAACATCGACCGCGCCTGGGACATCTTCCCGCAGGTGCTCCAGGAGCTGGACCGCCACCCGGACGCCCTGCATCAGGTGGTGCTCAAGGCGCCGCTCAAGGCCAAGGCCGCATTCGAGGCCCTCAGCGCCCATCCGGTCAAGTACATGTTCATGCCCATCTGCTACTCCATGCAGGACGTGGAGGAGGCGCTGCGCTATGCCGACGTGAACGTCGTGGGCTGCGAGATCATCGCCTTTGACCGGAACGCGGAGCTGTTTGACGACGAGAACATCCGCAAGATTCACGAGCGCAACCTGTACACATGGGTCAACGCGATCGTGCTGGGCAACATCGGCGTGCGGGACCTGTTCGGCAAGCTGGACGACGACGTATCCATCCTGGAGGACCCCGCCCTGGGCTGGGGCAAGCTGTTTGACAAGCACATCGACATCATCCAGACCGACTGGCCGGCGCTGCTGTATCAGTACCGCCGCCAGGCGCTGGGCGTCTGAGCCGCGCCGCCGGCCCCTTCCTCCGAGGGGGCCGGCTTTTTTACGCGCATCACAACGGCGCGGCCTCCTTGCGCTTTGCGCCGCGCGCGTGGTAAAATGGGGAATCAACGTCAAAAGAGGTGCGCACATGCAGATACTGGTGGTGGACGCCCAGGGCGGCGGCATCGGAAAACAGCTCGTCTCCATGCTCAAGCAGCGCGTGGAGGGCGCGGTGGTGACGGCGGTGGGCACCAACAGCCTGGCCACCTCCGCCATGCTCCGGGCGGGTGCGGACAGCGCGGCCACCGGCGAAAACGCGGTCATCGTCTGCGCCCGGAAGGCCGACGTCATCGTCGGCCCGGTCGGCATCGTCATCGCCGACGCGCTGCTGGGCGAGATCACGCCCGCCATGGCCGCGGCCATCGGGCAAAGCCGTGCCAAGCGCGTCCTGATCCCGATCAACCACTGCGACAACTTGATCGCAGGCGTGCCGGATCTGTCCGTCTCTCACCTGATTCAAAGCGCGATCGACCTCATCCGCGCCATGTGAGGCCGGCATTGACGGGCGCGGCCGTTTATGCTATGATGAACAGAGAGGCCGGCCTGAAGGCCGGCGCAGGGCGCAGAAGCGTCCGTGGATCCCCGTAGTCAGCCCCCAAATGCGTGCCATGAAGGCGCGCCGTTTTCTCGACGGAAAGCGGCGCGCCATTTTTTTGTAAGGAGGCCTGTTTCTTTCATGAATCAACGGACGATCGTCGAATTTTTCGACCGTCTCGCGCCCGGCTGGGACGCGCAGCTCGTCGTGGATGAGGACAAAATCCGCCGCATCCTAGACGCGGCGGGCGTTTGCCCCGGCGCTGCGGTGCTGGACGTCGCCTGCGGCACGGGCGTGCTGTTCCCCTTCTATGCGCAGCGCGGCGCCGGCCGGGTGACGGCGGTGGACATCTCCCCCGAGATGGCGCGCATCGCCGACGCCAAGGCCGGCCCCGGCGTCGAGGTGATCTGCGGCGACGTCGAGGCGCTGCCGCCGATGCCCGCCTACGACTGCTGCGTGGTGTACAACGCGTTTCCCCACTTTCCGGACCCCGGGCGGCTGGTCGGCCACCTCGCGCGCTGGCTCCGGCCGGGCGGACGCCTGACCGTCGCGCACGGCATGGGGATTGCGCAGCTCAACCGCCACCATGCGGGCCACGCCGCGGACGTATCGCGCGGCATGCTCCCAGCGCCCGAGCTGGCCGCGCTGTTCTCGCCGTTTTTGCAGGTGGATACCGTCCTGTCGGACGAGGGCATCTACATCGTCTCCGGCGCGCTTTCGCAGCCCGCGGAGGGCACCAGATGAGGACGGCGGACGGCGCAGGGAAAGCCGTTGCCATCGCCGCGCTGGCGCTGTGCGTGGCGGCCGCGGCCTTCCTGTGCCTGTTCGTCGGCGCGTCCGGCATGTCGCCCGGCGAATGTCTCGCGGCGCTCGCGCGCACGAGCGAGCGGGCGAGCGACGTGCGCATCGTCTGGAACATCCGCATGCCGCGCGTGCTGGCGGCGCTGCTGGCAGGCGCTGGGCTGTCGCTCTCCGGCCTGATCATGCAGACCGTGCTGGGCAACGCCATGGCCTCGCCCTCCACGCTGGGCGTCTCCAATGCGGCGGTGTTCGGCGCGAACCTGTCGATCCTCGCCTTCTCCGGCGGCTTCGTCTCCACGGGCAACAACCTGCAAAACTACGCCGCCGGCATCAACCCCTACGCGGCGTCGCTGATGGCCTTCGCGTTTGCAGTTCTGTCCGTGCTGCTGGTGCTGGGCCTGTGCACGCGCCGGGCGTTCTCCCCCGGCGTGGTCGTGCTGGCGGGCGTGGCGATGGGCTCCGTCTGGACGGCCGGGACGACGCTGCTGCAGTTCTATGCGACGGATGTGGGGCTGTCGGCGGCCGTCATCTGGAACTTTGGCGATCTGGGGCGCGCGACCTACCGGACCGACGCGATCATGGCCGCGGTCGTGCTCCCCTCCGCCGCGTTCTTCTGCCTGATGTCCTGGCGGTTCAACGCGCTGCTCAGCGGCGACGCGGCCGCGCAGTCGATGGGCGTGGACGTTGGCGGGCTGCGCTTCCTCTCGCTGCTGATCTGCTCGCTGATCACGGCGGTGTGCGTCTCGTTTCTGGGCGTCATCGGGTTTGTCGGCATCATCTGTCCACACGTGACGAAAAAGCTGCTGGGGCAGGACCACCGTTTCGCCACGCCCGCCTCGATCCTGAGCGGCAGCCTGCTGCTGCTGCTGGCCGACACGCTCTCGCGCAGCATGGGCGGCGGCTCCGCGCTGCCCGTGGGCGCCGTGACCACGCTGCTGGGCGCGCCGTTCTTTGCAGCGATCGTCCTCTCGCGAAGGGAGGCGGGCTGATGCTGCGCATTGAAAACCTGTCGTTCCGCTACGGGCGGCGGGGGCCGCTGGCACTGCGCGGCGTCTCCCTGGAACTGGCGGACGGCGAGATCGGCGTGCTCCTGGGCAAAAACGGCTCAGGCAAGACCACGCTGTTCAGGAACATCCTGGGCCTGTGCGCACCGCTTGATGGCTCCATCCGGCTCGACGGCGCGGATGCGCTGCGCATGTCCCGTCGGGAGCGGGCGGCGCGCATCGCCTACGTGCCGCAGGACATCCGCTTCGGCGCGCTGAGCGTCTTTGACTCCGTGCTGATGGGACGCGTGGCCCGCTTTGGCCTGCGCGCCGGGCCGGAAGACTGCGCCGCTGTGGAGCGCATCCTCGCGCAGATGCGCCTGGAATCCGTCGCCCGGCAAAACGTGCAGCGCCTCTCGGGCGGCGAGCGGCAGAAGGTCGCCATCGCCCGCGCCCTGGCCCAGGAACCCCGGCTGATGGTGCTGGACGAGCCGACGGGCAACCTGGACATCGCCAACCAGCAGCTCTTCTGCCGACAGGTGCGGGCGCTGGCCGCACGGGGCATCGCCGTGCTCGTCTCGCTGCACGACCTCAACCAGGCCCTGCGCCTGGGCGAGCGCTTCTTCTGCCTGCGGGATGGGGCCATCCGATACGGCGGTCCGAAGGAGCAGCTGGATGCGGACGCCGTCTTCGACGTGTTCGGGGCGCGCGTGCGGATCCTGCAACATGAAGGAGAAACGATCATCCTGGAAGGAGAAACGCCATGAATCGAAACAGATGGATTGCGCCGCTGCTCGCGGCGCTGATGGCCCTGTGGAACTGCGCCGCCCTTGCGCCCGCCTCGGCGGAGGAAGCGGTCGCCGTCACAGACATGATCGGGCGCGAGGTACAGGTCGTGCCTGGCAGCTACGAGCGCGTGGTGTGCATCGGCGCGGGCGCGCTGCGCATGTACTGCTACGTCGGGGACGTGTCGCTGCTGTGCGGCGTGGAGGACATCGACAATGAGACGCTGCAGGACCGCCCGCGCATGTTCGACGGCGTGGCGCGGCCCTACGTGCTGGCCTACGGAGACGTCTTCGCCTCGCTGCCTTCCTGCGGCGTGGGCGGGCCCAACGCGCAGGCGGCGGAGGCGGAGAAGATCCTCTCCTGCAACCCGGACCTCGTGATCTCCGAATATGAAGACGTGGAAAAGGCCGACGCGCTGCAGGAACAGCTGGGCGTGCCGGTCGTCACGCTGCGCTCGGGTGCGGACGGCGTGTTTGACGACGCGTTCGCCGGCTCCATGGCGCTGCTGGGCACGGTCCTGGGCGCGCAGGAGAGGGCGCAGGCGCTGGTGGACTTCGTGCAGGCCGAGCGCGCGGACATCCAGCGGCGCACCGAGGCCTTTCAGGGCGACGAACGGCCCGGCGCGTACATCTGTGGACTGGGCAACTGGGGTACGACCAATCACCTGACCACGGCGCAGGACTACGCCGCCTTCGAGGTCGCCAACGTGCGCAACGTGCTGACCGGGCTGGCCGTCAGCGGCATCCAGCCCATCGAGGCGGAGCTGTTCGTCTCGCTGGGCGAGGAGATGGACGTCCTATTCATCGACGCCGCGGCGGTCAAGAACATCGCGCCGCTGTATCAGGCGGACGCCGCGATGCTGGACAGCTGCAGGGCATGGCGCGACGGCGAGGCCTACCTGCTGCTGGCCTACAACGCCTATTACACCAACTACGAGATCGCGCTGCTCAACACCTGGTACATCGCCAAGACGGTCTATCCCGACGCCTTTGCGGACGTCGACATTGTGGAAAAGGCCAACGAGATCACCCGCGCGTTCCTGGGCGTGGAACTGGCCGGGCAGATGTTCGAATGCCCCAACAGCTACGGCGGATACCAGCGCATCGACTCGCAGACATTTTTTTGATGAATCCACCCCCGCCCCGTCTCCTTGCCTGTATCGCAAAGGGACGGGGATTTTTGCGCCCTCTGCGCCATCCCCTGCGGCGCAAAGGCCCTATTTTTCAAAAGCCGTCGCTTTTTTGCAGGTATTTGCCCGGCATTTCTCGAATATATGAAGTTGGGATATTTTCACACGCAGACCGCGCGCGGCGGTGGCCCGCGGGCTTCGCACGGCGCGTCCTTTGCCCTTTTGGGCGCGTCCGTTGTGGAAAAAAATCGGGTTGTCCACAGCGCCTTCCCCGCCCGTTTTGCACGGCGCATGGCGTCTTTCGCCCTTTTTCCACAGTTTCCAACGCCCTACGGACTCTACTGCCCCTATATACTGCTACTACATCCGGAAGGAGTTTTTCACGATGCGCTTCAACTGTCAAGTTACAGATCTCGTCAACGCGCTTTCCACGGTGAGCCGCGCGCTTGCCGTGCGCTCCACCCTGCAGGTGCTGGAGGGCGTGCTGGTCGAGTCCTGCCCGGAAGGGCTGCGGCTGACCTGCACCGATCTGGCGCTGGGCATCGAGACCTCCATCCCCGCCCAAGTCACGCAGGAGGGGCGCGTCGTTCTGCCCGGCCGCCTGTTCGGCGAGATCATCCGCAAGCTGCCCGGCGGTTCGGTCGAGATCTCCGTCAACGACCGCTACGCGGCGACGATCCGCTGCCAGAGCTCGCGCACGACGCTGGCGGGCATGAACCCGGTCGAGTACCCGGAGCTGCCGCAGGTCGAGGGCGGAAGCCGCGTGACCATGCAGCAGAAGACGCTGCGCGACATGGTGCAAAAGACCTGCTTTGCCATCGCCACCGACGAGACGCGGCCCATCCTCACCGGCTGCCTGATGGAGATCGAGGGCCAGGAGGTGCGCATGGTCGCGCTGGACGGCTTCCGCCTGGCGATGCGCCGCGCGGACCTGCCCGAGCCCGCCGGCGCGCCCGTGCAGGCGGTCGTCGGCGGCAAGATGCTCTCCGAGTTGGCCAAGGTGCTCTCCGAGGAGGATGCGTCCGTCGAGCTGCACATCGGCCGCACGCACCTGGTCGCGGACCTGGGCGCCACGCGCGTCGTCACCCGCCTGCTGGAGGGCGAATACATCCGCTACCGCCAGATCCTGCCCACCGAGTGGCAGACGCGCATCCAGGTGCGCTGTGCGGACCTGGGCAACGCCATCGACCGCGCCAGCCTGATCGCGCGCGAGGGCAAGAACAACCTGGTGCGCTTTCACATCGAGGGCGACACGTTGACGCTGACCTCCAACGCGGAGCTGGGCGACGTGCAGGAGCAGATGAGCATCCTCACCGAGGGCAAGGACATGGAGATCGCCTTCAACGTGCGCTATGTGTCCGACGTGCTCAAGGTGTTGGGCGAGGAGAGCGTGTGCATGCGCTTCAACTCCAACGTCAGCCCCTGCGTCATCTGCCCGCCGGAGGGCGAGGACTACCTGTACCTGGTGCTGCCCGTGCGCGTGTTCGCGTCCTGAGGCCGCGCGGGCCCGCGCCCGCGGCTGGAAAAAAGAGATGAAGATCAAGAAAATCCGCCTCGTAAACTTTCGCAATTATGCGCGCGCCGAGCTCCTGCCCGACGCGCGCATGACCGTATTGACGGGATCCAACGCGCAGGGCAAGACCAACGTCCTGGAGGCGCTGCACCTGTGCTGCCTGGGCCGCTCGCACCGCACGCCCCACGACCGCGACCTCATCCGCTGGGGCGAGGAGGCCGCGTCCGTGTCCGTGGAGGTCCTGCACCGGGACGGCACGCACGACGTGTCCGTGACGCTCTCGCGTGCGGACAGGCGGCGCAAGGCCGTGCGCGTGGGCGGCGCGCAGGTGGCACGCATCGGCGAGCTGATGGGCCATGTCAACGCCGTGCTCTTCGCGCCGGAAGACCTGTCCATCGTCAAGGGAGGCCCGGCCGAACGGCGCCGGTTCATCGACATGGAACTCTCGCAGCTGCGACCGGCGTACTTCTATGCGCTGCAGCGCTATGTGCGCGCGCTCAACCAGCGCAACAACCTCCTGCGCGAGATGCTGCGCTCTCCTGCCGCGCGCGCCACGCTGGACGCCTGGGACGAGCAGCTCGCGCTCGCCGGCGCGCAGATCGTCCGCCACCGGCGCGAATACGTCCAGGCACTGCGCGAGGCCGCCTGCGCCTGCCACCGGGACATCGCCGGCGCGGGCGAGGCGCTCGACGTCGCCTACGTCACCCAGTTGCGCGCGGACGACGGCCTGGCGCAGGACATGCTGCGCCTGCTGCGCGAGGCGCGCGAGCAGGATATGCGCCGCGCCGTCACCTCCGTCGGCCCTCATCGCGACGACCTGCGCCTGACCGTCGCCGGCCGCGAGGCGCGCGTGTTCGGCTCGCAGGGTCAACAGCGCACCGTCGCGCTCTCGCTCAAGCTCGCGGAGCTGTCCGTCGTCGAGCGCGAGCGCGGCGAGGCGCCCATCCTGCTGCTCGACGACGTCATGAGCGAGCTGGACCCCCGGCGCAGGCAGCAGTTGATCGAACGCATCGACGGCGTACAGACGATCGTTACCTGCACGGATCTGTCCGATCTGGCTGGCGCGCGCCAGGGCGCGGTCTACCGCGTGGAGGCGGGTACGCTGCGCCAGGAGTCGTAACAGTTATCCACAGTATCCCAAAGGTTATCCACAAAATCCACCGTTTTGGATGCCTTTTTTGTGGAAAACCCGGTTTATATCTTCCGAATGTGTTCGGATGAATCGCATGTATACGAGCGCCCAAAAGATCGAATTTTCGGCATTTTTCAGAAAGAACGGCCATGGATGGAACGCCGGCGCGCCGGCGGTATTTGATGAAGATTGCATTTGTGGAAAACCATGCGCCGTCAGCCAAAACTTTGCCGAAACTTCGCTCCTGTGAATGTGCAGGGTTTTTCGCCTTTTTTTCGTCTGATACGCGGAGAGGCTCATAATGCAGACCTGTATGGCGCACCCTAAGCCCGAAATGCAATGCGGCAAGGAGGGAATGCGCATGAAGGTCGCATATCAGCCGGGGTTGGAGGCGATGGCGCGCAGCCTGTCGGGCATGGGGTTTGACATGCTGGCGCCGGGCAGCGCGCAGGAGGCGGACGCGGCGATCTTTGCGGGCGACGCGGTGGAATGGCGCGTACGGCCCGGGGAGCGCGGCGCGCTGCTGCTCAACGTGCGCGGCATGTCTGCCGTACAGGCGGCGGCAGCGCTGCGCAGGCGGAGCCAGTCGCAGCTGTTTTGACGGGCGCAAATACGAAAAAATTGCGGCGCGTGGAGGAAAAGCCGCGCCGGACAAAGAATATTTACGCGTTTATACGCTGAAGCGTATCGTCCATCGACTTGACCCGGGAGGATCAGATGCAACGGAAGAAAAAGAGCATGCCGCCCGCGCTGATGCTCGGCGCGCTGCTGGCGGTAGCGGTGATCATCGTGCTGCTGGTGTGGTCCGTCGGCAGCAACTCGTCCAGCGGCATGACGGGCCGCGCCTCGCGACTGGGCGCGCTGCCGGGACAGAGCGTCACGCCGTTTGGCGAGGATGTGCTCTACTATGACGGCACGATGCTCCAGTGCGTGAGCGACACCGGCAGCACCCGCTGGAACTTTCAGGTCGGCGCCAACGCCGGATTCAGCGCGGCCAATCAGCGCGTGGTGGCCTGGTCGGCCAACCAGCTCTATGCGCTCAATGCGCGCGGACAGAACACCTACAACAACCGCATGAACAGCGAGATCCAGTTTGCACGCGTCGGGAAGGGCTATATCGCGGCCTTTGTGGGCACCAGCGACACGGGAACGGTCTACGTCATCGACAACGACGGCGCGAGCGTGGACGCCATCACCGTGCAGGACATGACGCTGCTGGACATGGGCTTTTTCAACGTGGGCGACAGCGAATACCTGTGGGTGCTGGGCATTGAGACGAGCGGCACGGTCATCTCTACGATCTTGCAGACGTATCAGCCGGGCCGTCTGGTGCTGGGCAACACCACGCTGGGCGAGCAGCTGGTCTATGAGGTATACTACGCCAACGACCACCTCTACGTGGTCGATACGCGCAAGATCCGCGCCTATGATTACCGGATCACGCGCGACCAGAACGTCAGCGACGTGCTGATCTACGGCTGGTATCTGGAGGATACGCGCAAGGTGGGCAACACGACGTATCAGCTGCTCGTTCCCGCCTCTACAGACGCGGAAGGCATGACGACGCTGCGGCTGATGTACGGCTCGACCGACCGCGTGATGCACCTGCCGGCCGGCTGCATCGGCGCGGCGCTGGGCACCAAGAGCGTGTATGCGTTCTCCTCCACGCATGTGTACCGCTGCCGCTACGGCGAGCAGACGTTCACGGCCTATACGATGCCGGTGCAGATCAGCCAGATGCTGGGCATGCTGCAGGACGACAAGGTCATCGTCGCCTCGGGCTCGGAGACGTACGTCATCGAGCTGCCGAGCTGACGGCAAACGAAGAGATGGGGTGAGGCATTGAACATCATCGACTATCTTGCGACATTGAACATCGTCGATTACGTCATCCTTGCGATCATCGGCGTGAGCGTCATCATGGGCATGTACCGCGGCTTTGTCAGCGGCGTGCTCAACCTCATATCGCTGTTGGGCGCGCTGTTGATCGCCTACCTGACCTATCCGCAGCTGGCAGAGGTGCTGCAGGGCAACGAGTCGCTGATCCGCACGCTCATGTACTACACGGACGCCGGGTCGCGTATCACGGACGTCGAACTGGCGATGACGCCTGTCTCCAACCTGTCGTCCGACACGCTGACCAGCATCCTGCAAAGCGCCAACCTGCCCGAGGTCTTCCAGCAGTTCGTGCGCAGCAACGTCAGCAGCCAGGTGTTCGCCGGCGCGGGCAGTTCCAACATCTCCGAATACCTCAACCAGACGATCATCGCCGTGTCGCTGAACATCATCTGCTTCCTGCTGTGCTTCCTGCTGGCCTATATCGTGCTGACGATGCTGGGCAACCTCATCTGCTACGTGTTCCGCCTGCCGGTGCTGCGCCATCTGGATGCGCTGATGGGCGGCGTGTTCGGCGGCGTGCGCGGCGTGTTCCTGGTGTTCGTCATCTTCGCGCTGGTGCCGATCATCCTGACGGTCTCGCCCATCGAACAGGTCGGCGACCTGATCGAACAGTCCAAACTGGCCGGCTATTTCTACAAGACCAACCTCATCGCCGCCATCATGCGCGGCTACGTATAGCGTACCGTGCCTTCCCCCGGGCCGTGAAACGAGCGTTTCACGGCCCTTATCTTGTGCGCATGCGAAATCGCATAGCCTTTGAGCGGCAAACATGCTATAATACGATTGTTTGAAGAAAATGGCCGCGCTTGGACGGCCGGATCCGGGCCCGCGCGGGTCCGCATGGATGGAGGGAAACGCATGAAGGCATTGTTTATCGGCGGCACCGGCACGATCAGCACCGCTGTGACGCGCCTAGCGCTGCAGCGCGGATGGGACATGACGCTGCTCAACCGCGGCAACCGGCCCGTGCCGGAGGGCGCGCGCAGCGTCGTGGCCGACATCGCCGACGAGCGCGCGGTCGCGGCCGCGCTGCAGGGCGAGCGCTTTGACGTGGTGGCGGACTTCATCGTCTTTGAGGTGGAGCAGGCCCGCCGCGACATCCGGCTCTTCCAGGGCATGACCGACCAGTACTTCTTCATCAGCTCCGCCTCGGCCTACCACAAGCCGCCGCGCGGCAGCGTGATCACCGAGTCGACGCCGCTGCACAACCCCTACTGGGAGTACTCGCGCAAGAAGGCCGCGTGCGAGGACGCGCTCATGGCCGCCTACCGCGAGACGGGCTTCCCGGTGACGATCGTGCGGCCCAGCCACACGTACTGCGAGCGGTCGATCCCCGTGCCGATCCACGGCGACAAGGGCGGCTATCAGGTGCTGGCGCGCATGCTGGCGGGCAAGCCCGTGCTCGTGCCGGGCGACGGCGCCAGCCTGTGGACGCTGACGCACTCGGACGACTTTGCCAAGGCGTTCGTCGGCCTGATGGGCCGCCGCGAGGCGCTGGGCGAGGCGTACACGATCACCTCCGACGAGCAGCTGACGTGGGATCAGGTCGTGGAGGTCATCGCGCGCACGCTGGGCGTTGAGGCCAGGCCCTACCACATCGCCACGGACTTCCTGACCGCGTGCGCCCCGTCCTACATCGGCCCGATGCAGGGCGACAAGTCCAACTCGGTGATCTTCGACTGCGCCAAGGTCAAGCGCCTGGTGCCGGACTTCATCTGCACCAAGCCGTTCGACCTGGGGGTCAAGCAGGCGTGGGATTACATCCGGACGCACGAGGAATGCCGCGTGGAGGACCCCGCGTTCGACGCGCTGTGCGACCGCATCATCGCCGCGCACGAGGCCGGCAAGCGCGCCTTTCAAAAGTGAAACACCATGAGGAGATGATCGCTTGAACCTGACGGAATTTCTCTCCCGCGCAACGCAGTGCTCCGGCCTGCCCGGCAACGAGCAGGAGGTCGCCGCGTTCATGCGCGAGGCGTTCGCGCCCTACTGCGAGCAGGTGCAGGTGGACGCGCTGCAGAACATGATCGCGCACCTGCCCGGCGAGGGCGGCGGCCCCAAGATCTACGTGTGCGCGCACCTGGACGAGATCGGCCTGATCGTCACCGGCATCGAGGATGACGGCTGCCTGCGCTTTTCGCAGATGGGCGGCGTGGACCCGCGCATCCTGCCGGCCAGCGAGGTCCATGTGCTGTGCGACCCGCCGCTGCACGGCGTCATCGGCGCCAAGCCGCCGCACATCCTCAGCGAGGCCGACCGCAAGAAGAACTACCGGCGCGAGGACCTGTACATCGACGTGGGCTATCCCGCCGAGGAGGTCAGAAAGCGCGTATCCATCGGCGACCGCGTGCAGCTCACGGGCCCGCTCACACAGCTGAGCGGCGACTACGTCGCCTGCAAGACGCTCGACGACCGCGCCTGCTGCGCGATCCTGTACCTGTGCGCGCAGGCGCTCTCGCAGATGCGCCACAAGGCGGACGTATACCTCGTGTGCTCCTCGCAGGAGGAGGTCGGCTCGCGCGGCGCGAAGACGAGCGTCTATGCCGTCGACCCGGACCTGGCCATCGCCATCGACGTGACGCACGCGGACATGCCCGACTGCGCCGCGGACGAGACGCACGACATCGACAAGGCCTGCTTCACCTGCGGCCCCAACATCCATCCCCGGATGCTGGACGCGGTGCTGGGCGTGGCCAAGGACATCCACGTCGAGCACGAGCTCTCCGCCTGCTCGGGCGAGACCTGGACGGACGCGGCGGAGCTGCAGATCTCGCGCGCGGGCGTGCCCACGGTGCTCATGGAGCTGCCGCTCAAGTACATGCACACGACCGTAGAGACGATCTCGCTGCGCACGCTGCGCGAGCAGGCGCGCCTGCTGGCCGCGTACATCGCGTCGCTGGATGAAAACTGGGAGGATACGATATGCTTCTGAAACAGATGACGGACCTGTTCGGCGTGACGGGCCACGAGGACGCGGTGCGCGCCTTCGTGCGGGAGGCGGCCGCGCCCCTGTGCGACAAGGTCACCTGCGACACGATGGGCAGCGTCTACGCCTTTCGCAAGGGCAGCAATCCGAACCTTCCGCACGTGATGCTCGACGCGCACATGGACGAGGTCGGCTTCATCGTCACGGGCGCGACGGACAAGGGCCTGCTGCGCATCGACTGCGCGGGCGGCATCGACCCGCGCGTGATCGTCAGCAAGCGCGTGCTGGTGGGCGACGACCGCGTGCCGGGCGTCATCGGCGCCAAGGCCATCCACCTGCAGAGCGCCGCCGACATGCAGAAGGTGCTCGGCTACGACAAGCTCTACATCGACGTGGGCGCCAGGAAGAAGGACGAGGCGCTCAAGCTCTGCCCCGTGGGCACGTACGCGATGTTTGACAGCGAATACGTGGAGTTTGGCGACGCGCTGGTCAAGGCCAAGGCGCTGGACGACCGGGTGGGCTGCGTGGCGATGCTGCGCGCGCTCAAGGAGAGCGACTACCAGGGCGACCTGACGTGCGCGTTCACCGTGCAGGAGGAGGCCGGCCTGCGCGGCGCGAAGGTGGCCGCCTATCGCGTAAAACCCGACCTGGCCATCGCGCTGGAGGGCACCACGAGCAACGACCTGGGCGACGTGCCCGACCACATGAAGGTCACGCGCGTGGGCAAGGGCGTGGCGGTCAGCTTCATGGACCGCACGTCCATCGCGCACAAGGGCCTGCTGCGCTTTGTGACGGAGACGGCAGACGCCAAGGGCATCGCCTGGCAGTACAAGCAGTTCCTCTCCGGCGGCAACGACGCGGGCGCGATCCATCAGTCGCGCGCGGGCGTGCCGTGCGTGACGCTCTCCGTCCCCTGCCGCTACATCCACTCGCCCTCGTCCGTGGCCTCGCTGCGCGACATCGAGGCGCAGCAGGCGCTGCTGCTGGCGTGCCTGTCCCGGCTGAACGCGGAAAATCCCGTCGCGCGCTGAGAAGCGCCCCATTTCAAAAAAGTGAGGAGATACTTCCATGATCAAGGATACGCTTTTGAAGCTGCTCGCCGTGCACGGCGCGACGGGTCATGAGGAAAAGATCGCCGCGGTCATCGCCGACATGCTCCGGCCCTATGCCGACAGCGTGGAGACGGATGTGCTGGGCAACCTGATCGTGCGCAAGCACGGCGCGGGCAAGCGCGTCATGTTCGCCGCGCACATGGACCACATCGGCTTCATCGCCACCGACGCGGACGAGCACGGCTTCGTGCGCCTGTACAACGTGGGCGGCATCGACGTGTCGGTGTCCGTGGGCCAGCGCGTGGTGTTTGAAAACGGCGTGGAGGGCGTCATCGGCGCGGAGGAGGACATCGAGGGCGCGCCCAAGATGCAAAACCTCTACGCGGACATCGGCGCGTCCACGCGCGAGGAGGCGCTGGCCAGGGTCGCCATCGGCGACGTGGCCGTGTACGCGCCCGCCGTCTCGCAGCTGGGCGAGTGGCGCCTGGCCTCCCCCGCCATGGACGACCGCGCGGGCTGCGCGGTGCTGGCCGAGGCCTTCATGCAGATGGCGCAGGCGAACAACGAGATCGTCGCCGTCTTCACCGTGCAGGAGGAGGTCGGCCTGCGCGGCGCGCGCACGGCCGCCTATGCCGTCGATCCCGACTTTGCCATCGCGCTGGACGTCACGCTCACCGGCGACGTGCCCGAGGCCAAGCCGAAGATGGCCGTCAAGCTCGGCGCGGGCGCGGCGATCAAGGTCATGGACCGCTCGGTCATCTGCGCGCCGGCCGTGCGCGACCGGCTGGTCAGCCTGGCCAAGGCGCAGAACATCCCCTATCAGATGGAGGTCCTGACCGCCGGCGGCACCGACTCGGGCGCCATCCATCAGACGCGCGGCGGCGTGCCCTCGGGCGTCGTCTCCATCCCCTGCCGCTACGTGCACTCCGCGGCGGAGACGATCGACCTGCGCGACATGGAGGCGGCCGTCAGGCTGCTCGTCGCATACGCCGGCGAGGCGCTGTAACCCACTCCGTTCGAAGGAGGAAATCCCATGCTCGCGACGGCTTATCTGCTCGTCTACCTCGCGTGCGGCGTGGCCGTCGCGCGCTTTCAGTTCCCCCGTAAGCGCCCCGTGGAGCGCGCGTGGCTGGGCCTGTGCCTGGGCGTCGTGCTGCTCATGTGGATGCCCGCGCTGCTGGCCTACATCCCCGTGGTGCGCTTTTCGCGCCTGGGGCATGCGCTCGCGCTCGCGCCGCTGGCGGCCGTCACCGCCGCGGCGTGGGCGCTACGCGACAGGCGACCCGTGCGGCGCATGGAGGAGGATGACGCCCAGCTGCTGATTACCGCGCTGATCGTCGCCGTGCCGCTCACCCTCCTGGGCGCATACCTGCAGCACACGCACGTGCTGCGCCAGGCTGCCGACGGCTCGCTCTACGGCGGCCAGTCCACCTACGGCGACCTGTGCCTGCACCTGGGCATCATCACGAGCCTGCGCGACGCCGCGTTCCCGCCGACGTACTCCATCCTGCCCGGCGCGACGCTGAGCTATCCCTACCTGACGGACTCCATGAGCACCTCGATGCTGCTGCTGGGCATGGACCTGCGCATGGCCGTCATCGTGCCCGGCACGCTGATGATGTTCCTGGTGTTCTTCGGGTTCGTGCTGCTGTGCCGCGAGGGCGTGGGCAACCGGCGCGGCGTGCTGATCCTGGCGGCGGCGCTGTTCTTCCTCAACGGCGGCTTCGGCTTCCTGTACGACGTGGACATGGCGCTGCGCGATCCGAGCAACTTTCTGGAGATCTTCACGGGCTGGTACAAGACGCCGGCCAACCAGCCGGAGTTCAACCTGCGCTGGTCGAACATCATCGTGGACATGCTGCTGCCCCAGCGCACGCTGCTGGGCGGCTGGACGGCCCTGCTGCCCGCGCTGCTGCTGCTGCAGTGGGCCGCAAAGGACCGGAGCCGGCGCGCATTCGCCGTGCTGGGCATTCTGGCGGGCGCGATGCCGCTGATCCACACGCACTCGTTCCTCGCGCTGGGCCTGTTCAGCGCGGGCTACCTGATCGCGATGCTGCTGCGCGCGCGCGGCGGGCGGGACGGCCTGCGCCTGCTCTTCACGGGCGCGGCACTCTACTTTGCGGTCACGCTGGCGCTGGCGCTGCCGCAGCTGGTCGGCAATGCGTTCAAGCAGACGCTCGAGGGCGGCTCGCTGCGCGTGCAGTTCAACTGGGTGAACAACAGCCAGAACCAGGGCCTGATCGACGAGTACTTCTTCTTCTGGATCAAGAACGTCGGGCCCGCGTTCGTGCTGCTGCTGTGCGTGCTGCTGGACGGGCGCAGGCGCGGCCACGGGCCGCTGATCGCCGGCGCGCTTTCGATCTTCGCGGTGGCGGAGCTGGTGCTCTTTCAGCCCAACGAGTACGACAACAACAAGCTGTTCTACGTCTTCTACATGTTCGGGGCGATGCTCGCGGCGGACTACGCGTCCGTGCTGATGCTGCGGCTCAAGGGCCTGCGCGGGCGCTACCTGCTGGCGGGGCTGTTCGTGGGGTGCTCGGTGCTGTCCGGCAGCCTGAGCATCGCGCGCGAGGCGGTCAGCAGCTATCAGCTCTTTGACGCGGGCGCCGTGCAGGCCGCGCGCTTTGTGGAGGAGGAGACCGAGCCGCATGCCGTGTTCATGACCGGCACGCAGCACCTCAACCCCGTGGCCGCGCTGGCCGGGCGCAACATCGTCTGCGGGGCGGACTTGTACCTGTACTTCCACGGGCTGAACTATCAGCAGAACGCGCGGGATGTGCAGCGCTTCTATCAGGACCCCGCGGGCAACCTGGACGTGCTGGAGCAATACGGCGTGTCCTACATCTACCTGAGCGACTACGAGCGCGCGGAGCAGAATGCCGACGAGGCCGCGCTGGACGCGCTGTTTCCCAAGGTCTACGAGGCGGGCCGCATCACGATCTACGCAGTGGGTGAATGACATGGTCGAGCGCTTCCTGCGCTATTCCCTGGAAAACGAAAAAAAGATCCGCATCGCGCTGCTCGAGGGCGGCGCGGTGCGGACGCTTTCCATTCAGGTGGTCTCCATTGACGGCAACGCGTTCCTCGCGCGCGTGCCCCGAAAGCGCGCGCCGCAGGCGTTTCGCCTGGCCGATGTGCTCTCCGCGGGCTATGCGCGCGGCGACGAGGGCATGTGATGATCACAGCCCCCAGTACTCCGAGACCGTCTGCCCGGTGCGCCAGGCGAACGTGTTGCCCGCCAGCGTCCACACGCGCTCGTCGATCGCGTCTGCGCCGCAGGAGGCCATGACCGCGTGCACGTGCGCCAGGAATTCCATGACCATGCAGCGGTTTTGCGTCATGGCCTCGTGCACCACGCGGCTCATGATCGGGCACATATCGAGGATGCCCGAGCTTCGAAAGGCCTCGTACAGGCGGCCGCTGTCGTAGGGCACGATGCGGGGCGTGACGTGAACGCCCTGCGGGGTCTGGTCGACGAGCGCATACAGCGCGGTGCCGGGCACGCCGTTTTCGGCCATGCCGACCGAGCCGATGACGCAAAGCGCCCGGCCCGCCGCATGGTGCTGCAGCGGGTTGTGGTAGTGGCCGCACACGAGCAGCGGATATGGCAGCGCGTCCAGCTCCGCGCGCACGGCCTCCAGGTCGTCCAGGCGCAGCGAGGGGTTTTCAGCGCCCGCGTGCGCGAAGAGCACCTCCCCCACGCGCCGGTTCAGCGGCAGGTTCAGGTCGACGCCCGCCAGCTGCTGCATCGTCCAGCGCACGGACGCGAAGTTGATCGCATTCAGCGCGGCGTCCGACGCCTCGCGCAGCGCGAGCACGCGCTGCTCGTGATTGCCCAGCAGGCAGGGGATGCCCTCGCTTTCCAGCAGCTGCAGCACCTGCAGCGGCTGCGGGCCGAAGTTGACCTGGTCGCCCAGCGAGAGCGTGAGGTCTGGCGACTGCGCGCGCACGTCGGCCAGGACGGCCTCGAGCGCGGGCAGATTGCCGTGAATGTCGCTGATGCACGCGATGCGCATGAACATCCCCCCGAAATGAGTCGTATGCGCATATTCGCGAAGCGCGCGTTCAATTCCTCTTGACCGGAGAAAGAAGGCGAAGATGTGTACGCAAGGGTGTTGACGGGCCGCATGCACAGGCTGCTGCCGGAAGTGGTTGCGCGCATCGGGCGCGCGTACGGCGCGGGCGCGCGCTGCCTGCTGATCGTGCCCGAACAGTACACGCTGCAGGCGGAGACGGAGATCGTCGAGGGGCTGCGCCTGCCCGGCTATTTTGACATCGACGTGCTCTCCCCCTCGCGCCTGCGCGACCGGGTGTTCGAGCGCGCCGGGCAGCCCCAGCGCGTGCGCATCGACGAGCGCGGCAAGTGCATGGTGCTCTCCGCCGCGCTGGAGGACCTGCAGGACGATCTGCTCTTCTATCGCGGGGCGGGCGGGCGCACGGGGTTCGTGCAGCGGCTGTCGGCGCTGGTGGCGGACTTCAAGCGCGGCGGGCTGGCCCCGCAGGACGTGGCGCAGCTGGCCGGGCGCACGGACGGCATGCTCGCGATGAAGCTTGAGGATGCGGGGCGCGTGTTCGCGGCGTACGAGGCGCGCCTGGCGGGCAGCTTTGTGGATGGAGAGGACGTGCAGCGCGAGCTGCTCGCGCGCATGGAGCCCTCGGGCGTGCTGGCGGGCGCGCAGGTCTTCATCTACGGCTTTGACATGATCACGCCCACGTTTGCCGCGCAGATCTGCGCGATGGCCCGCTGTGCGCAGGAGCTGACGCTGGCGCTGACGCTCGACAGGGCCCCGGCCCGCGACGCCGCGCTCTACGAGCCTGCGCTGCGCAGCCTGCAGCGCCTGGAGGACCTGCTGCGCGAAGCGGGCATTCCCACCGGGCGCGAGCGCGTCGCCGTGCCGCTGAACGCGCCGGAGGACATCGCGCACCTGGAGCGCGAGCTGTACGCCTATCCCATGCGGCCGATGCGCGCCGCGCCGGAGCGCGTGTCGCTGCACGCGGCGGCGACGCCCTTTGCCGAGGTGCACGTCGCGGCTGCGCGCATCCGGGCGCTGGCGATGGAGGGCATGCCCTTCTCGCGCATGGCCGCGGTCTATACGGACGGGACGGTCTACGCGCCGCTGGTGGAGCGCATCTTTGCGCAGTACGACATCCCCATCTACGTCAGCGAAAAGCGGCCGGCGCTGTCGCATCCGCTGTTTCGCTTCCTGCTCTCGTCGCTACGGGCGGTTACGCGTGGCTATCGGGTGGACGACCTGATGGAGTGCGTTCGCACGGGCTACTGCGGCCTGACGGACGAGGAGGCCGATGCGCTGGACGAATATACGGCGGCCTACGGCGTGCGCGCGGGGCGCATGCGGTTGCCGTTTGCGTTTGGCAATGAGGAAGAGCTGGCGCAGGCCGAGGCGCTGCGCGTGCGCGTCGTCGAGCCGCTGACGCAGCTGCAATCCGCCCTTTCGCGGGCGCGGGATGCGGGCGGGACGGTGGATGCGATCTTTGGCTACCTGCAGGCGCGCGGCGCGTTTGACACGCTGCAGCGGGAACAGCAGGCGCTGATCGCGGCGGGGCTGGACGTCGAGGCGGCGGACTGCGCGCAGGTGTGGAACCTGCTCATGGAGCTGCTGGATCAGATGCACACGCTGCTGGGCGGGCATCGCGGCCGCGTGCGCGCCGTGCTGGACATGCTCGAGGCGGGCGTGGGCGCGATGGAGCTGGCCGCGCTGCCCACGGCGCGGGATGAGCTGATCGCGGGCCGCGTGGGCAACGTGCGCACCGCACGCGTGGACGCGCTGTTCATGCTGGGCATGAACGACGGCCGCCTGCAGAGCGCCGACAGGGGCCTGCTCACCGACGAGGAAAGGGCGCGCGCGGCCGGCGAGGCGAAGGCGTACCTGGGCATGTCGGATGCGGACCGCGCCCAGCTCTCGCGCCTGGATGTGCTGCAGGCGATGTCGCAGCCCACGCAGCGGCTGCTGGTCAGCTATGCGCTGTCGGATGAGGAGGGACGCGCGCTGCGGCCCGCGCCGGCGGTGCTGGCGCTGCGGCGCGTGTTTCCGGACTTGCCGGTGACGGGCGGCGCGCTGGACAAGGGCGAGCATGCGGCCCTGTCCAGCCCGCGCGCGGCGCTGGACGCGCTGGCCGTGCGCCTGCGCGGCCTGGCGGATGCGGGCGAGCCGGAGCTGTCCGGCCCGTGGCGCGAGGCGTACGCGGTGCTGTGCGCGCAGGAGGCGTATGCCGGCCGCGCGCGGGATGTGCGCGACGCGCTCATCGCCCGCGTGGGTGCGGCCAGGCTGCGCACGGAGACGGCGCGCAGGCTCTACGGCCGGCGCACGGTGAGCGTGTCCAAGCTGGAGACGTTCGCGCAGTGTCCATACCGGCACTTTGTCGGCTATGGCCTGCGGCCGGTGCAGCGGCGGGAGACCGGCGCGGAGCGCGACCGGCTGGGCGAGCTGTACCACCAGGCGATCGAGCGGTTCACGCGCGAGGCGCTTTCGCAGGAGGCGTGGCCGAACGTCGACCGCGCGCAGAGCGACCGGATGATGGATGCGGTCGTAGAACCCCTGCTGGAGGCCTGGCGGCGCACGCCGCTGGGCGAGAGCGCGCGCGGCAGGGCGCTTGCCGGCCGCATGCGGCGCACGGCGCGGCGCGCGGGCTGGACGCTGACGCGACAGATGCAGGGCAGCGGCTTTCGCCCGGCGGAGATGGAGCTGACGTTTGGCAGCGGCGGCGTGCCGCCCGTGTGCATCGACCTGGCGGACGGCTCCCGCGCGTACCTGCGCGGGCGCATCGACCGCATCGACCTGATGGAGACGCAGCAGAGCGTATACCTGCGCGTGATCGACTACAAGTCGGGCAAGCGCGAGCTGGACCCGACGGACGTCTATTGGGGATTGCAGCTGCAGCTGCTGATCTATCTGTACGCCGCCTCGCACAAGTACGCGGGCGCGCAGCCGGCGGGGCTGTTCTACTGCCGCATCGACGACCCGCTGATCACGGGCAACCTGCGCGTGCAGGATCAGGTCGAGCGCGAGATCGCCAAGCGGCTCTCGCTCAAGGGATTGTCGCTGTCGGATGTGGAGATCGTCCGCGCGCAGGGTGAGGATCAGGTCAGAGCGATGCTCAAGAACGACGGAACGCTCCGACAGGGCGCCGCGGCCGTGTCCTCGCAGGAGCTTTCGCTGCTGGTCGACTACGCCGTGCGCATGGCCGCGCAGCTGAGCGCGCGCATCGCCGCGGGCGAGATCGACGTCAGCCCCGCCCAGCGCGGTCCGATGCGCGCCTGCGCCTACTGCGACTATCGCGGCATCTGCGGCTTCGATCCGCTGCTCTCGGGCGCGTCGGCGCGCGTACTGGAGAAAAAGAGCCTGGACGACATCGTGCGCGCGCAGGAGGAGACATAAAAAACGGGCGGCCCTGTGGGGCCGCCCGCTGTTGCGTCACAGCTCGAGCTTCATGTCGCCGTCGTGGATCAGGCCCGCGCGGCGCATGGCCGCGCAGATCAGCAGCGACAGCAGCGCAGGCAGCGCGATGTGCAGCGCGAGCACCTTGAGCAGCACCACGCCCGCGCCTGCGCCGGCCATGGACTGGAACGTGCCGATCTGTCCGACCAGGCCTGCCGTGCCCATGCCCGCGAACACGCCCGCGTTGCGCATGTCAAACAGCGTCGTGGCCAGCGGGCCCAGGATCGCCGAGGCCAGTGTCGGCGGCACGAGGATCAGCGGATGGCGCAGGATGTTGGGCACTTGCAGCATCGACGTGCCTAGGCCCTGCGCGATCAGGCCGCCCACGCCGTTCTCGCGAAACGACGTGACCGCAAAGCCCACCATCTGCGCGCAGCAGCCGACCGTCGCCGCGCCGGCCGCCAACTGAAGACCCAGGCCCAGCGCCTCGCCCTCGGGCGCGACGAAGATCATCGCGCACAGCGCCGCCGAGGAGATCGGCGCGGTCAGCGCCAGCCCCACCACGACCGATACGATGATGCCCATCGGCACCGGCTGCATGCGCGTGGCCGTGTCGATGAAGCCGCGCAGCAGGTTCATCAGCCCGTTGACCGCGGGCGCGCACAGCACGGCCGCCAGCCCGCCCACGACGATCGTCGCCGAGGGCACCAGGATGATGTCCAGCTTCGTCTTGCCCGCCACGAAATTGCCCGCCTCTGCGCCGAGCACCGCCGCAATGAAGCAGCCCAGCGGCGCGCCCAATTCATAGCCGATCGCGCCGGATACGGCCGACGTGAACATCGCCAGCGGCGCGACCTTCATGCCCCACGCCACGGCCACGCCGATCGCGCCGCCCACGACCGGGTTGGACTTGGCCGTCGCCGCAAACGACGACAGCCCAGACAGCCCCGGCACGTACTGCCCCAGCTGATCCAGGATCGTGCCGATGATCAGCGTCGAAAACAGGCCCAGCGCCATCGCGCTGAGCGCATCCAGCCCATATCGCTTGAACAGCCTTGCCCCCAGGCCCCTGCCCTTTGCTTCCTGCATGCGTAACCCCTCCTGCTTTGGTGTCTGGGCCATTATACAGGATGACAATGCAGGTGTAAAGACACATTCGGAACAAAGTTTGATGCGTTTTCCTGTGCGCTTACGGCAGGCGGTCGATCAGGCGCATGGCAAAGGCGGTCATCTCCAGGCCGCAGCGCACGAAGCCCTCGCAGATGCAAAGGCGCGTGCCGCTGGTCTGCACGGTCACGCCGCTGCCGGTGGCGGGATCGCCCCAGCACTCGGCGTTCATGCCATAGGCGACGCCCTGATGGCCCACGAGTCGGCGGCCGAACAGGCCGTCGAGAAACGCGACGTTGAGCCCGCGTCCGGCGCGCTGCACGGAGCCCAGGCCGTCCTGCGGGGCGCGCATGAGGGCCATCGTCTCCGGTCGGAGCGCGCGCACGCCGTCGACCTGGCCGTCGCTGAGCAGCAGGCGCAGCAACTGGGCCATGCCAGCGGGTTGCACGACCAGGCGTCCGGGCGCCCAGGTGAAGTCGCGCTCGGGATCCATCGGCGGCAGCGGCTGGCGGACGAGCGCAGGCGCGTCATAGGCCAGGCGCGGGGGCAGCAGGGGCCGGACGCGGTAGCCGCTGGCGAGGTCCTGTGCGGGGACAATGCGCTGGGGCGCGAACGACGCGCGGATGGACAGCGGCCCGAAGACCAGGCGCTGCATCAGGTCGTCAAAGCGCTCGCCCGTGACGCGCTCCATGATCGAGCCGGCGACGCCCGCGCCCAGGTTGGAGTAGGCAAAGACCGCGCCCGGCGCGCTCTGGCCAAAGGACGCGTCGCCCTGCGGCGGAGTGAGCAGGTCGCGCAGCGGGATCTCGCCGCGCGCGCCCGGCCCGCCGTAGAGTGGACTGTCCACGAGGGATGACGTGTGCGTGAGCAGCTGGCGCAGCGTGAGGGGCGCATCCGGAAAGCGCGGATTGCGCACGTCATAGCCTAAATAGGCGCCGATATCCGCATCCAGATCGACCAGCCCGTCCTCCCACAGCCGCAATAGCGCGAAGGTGAAGACCAGCTTGGACACGGACGCGACGCGAAAGCAGGTGTCTTCGGTGACGGGCTGGGCGCTCTCCACGCGCGCCAGGCCGTAGGGGAACACGCCGGCGAGGCGTCCGCGCACGACGAGCGTCATCGCGCCGCCGACGGTGCGGTGGCGGCGGAAGATCGACTCGACGCGGCGCTGCACGTCCAGATGCGCCTGCGGCGTGAGCCGTCCCTGTGGGGTGAGCGCCAGGCCGTCCGGCGCGTCGGACACGCGTGCGCAGCGCCTGCGCAGGCGTGCGACGGATTCCGGGGACAGATTTTTCATGCGGACCTCCGTATGCTCAAAGGAATGGCACCATTATAGCACGTATGTTATAATGGGAAAAGCGGGGGCGGCTTATGCCGGGCGTGCCGGGCCGAAAAGCGCCCCATGAGGAGAGCATATGGAGGAACTGCACGTATCGGTCCGGACGCTGGTGGAGTTTACGCTGCACGGCGAGGACCTGACCGGCGCTGCGGCGGACCGGGAGCGCATGCTGGAGGGCGGCCGCGCCCACCGTGCGCGCCAGGGCGAGGCAGGCGAAGACCTGCGCGGGTACGAGGCGGAGGTGCCGCTGTCGCTGTGCGTCGACTGGGCGGATGCGCTGAGCCTGAAGGTCTCGGGCCGCGCGGACGGCGTGTTCGAGGCGGACGGCCTGACCTGTGTGGAAGAGATCAAGCTTTGGGACGGCGCGCCGCTGGAGGATGCGCTGCCCGCGCACCGGGCGCAGGCGGCCTGCTATGCGCACATGCTCTGTGCGGACCGCGGCCTGCCCAGCGCGCGCATGGACGTGGTGTATGCCGACCGGCATGGGCGGGTGCTGCACCGCTTCACGGACACGCAGCCTGCGCAGGCGCTCGCGCAGGCATTTGCGGCGCTCGTCGAGCCCTATGCGCGCTGGCAGGAGGCGCTGCTGCGCTGGCGGAGGGAGCGCGACGGGGCGCTCAGCGCGTTCACGTTTCCCTATGCGGCGTTTCGCGAGGGACAGCGCCTGTTTTCGGGCAATGTGTTCGTCGCCATCCGCGACCGCAGGCGGCTGCTGGCGCAGGCGCCCACCGGCACCGGCAAGACCGCGGCGGCGCTCTTCCCCGCGCTCAAGGCGCTGGCCGCGGGCCATACGAACCAGATCTTCTATCTGACCGCGCGCACGACGGGCCGGGCGCTGGCGCTTTCGACGGCGGCGCACTTTCACGCGTGCGGCGCGAAGGCGCGCGTGCTGGAGCTGACCGCGCGCGAAAAGATCTGCCCCATGGGCGCGCAGCGGCGCTGCGACCCGGCGTACTGCTCGGGCGCGCGCGGCTTTTTCAACCGCCTGCCGGATGCCCTTTCGGAGATGCTGCGCGCGCAGATGTGGGATCGCGCCGCGGTGCAGGAGATGGCCGCGCGCCATGACATATGCCCGTTCGAGTTCTCGCTGTCGCTTGCGGAGATCGCCGACGTCGTCGTGTGCGACTACAACTATGCGTTTGATCCGGCCGCGCGCATCCAGCGCGTGTTCCAGCAGCGGACCGACCTGTCGCTGCTCGTGGACGAGGCGCACAACCTCGTCGACCGCGCGCGCGACATGCTCTCCGCCTGCCTGGACGGCGGCGCGCTGCGCGCGGTGCGCCGCGACTACGGCAAGCAGCATGGACGCAAGAACGCCGTCTACCGCGCCTTGACGCGCACGGTGCGCCGCCTGAGCGGCCTGGAGGCGGAGCGCGGCGACGGCGTCTGGCGTCTGGAGGCCCCGCCGCCCGAGCTGCTCCAGGACGCGCAGGGACTGTGCGACGCGCTGGGCGAGGCGCTGGCCCGCGGGCAGGGCGCGCTGCTGGGCGAGACGTTCCAGGATGCGCTCTCCTACGCGCAGACGGCCGCCCGCCTGGACGACGCCTATGCCGTGCTGCTCGAGCGCACGGGCCGGGATGCGCGGCTGCGCTTGCTGTGCCTGGACGCGGCCCCCTACCTGCGCGCGGCGACGGCCCGGCTGCGCGGCGTGGTCTACTTCTCCGCGACGCTCTCGCCCATGGCGCAGATGCGCGCGCTGCTGGGCGGCGAGGAAAGCGACGGCCTGCTCTCGCTGCCCTCGCCCTTTCCGCCCGAGCGCCTGCATGTCGTGCGTATGCGCGTGGACACGCGCTATGCGCGCCGCGAGCAGACCGCGCGGCAGGTCGCCGAGGCCATCGCCGCCATGGCCCGCGCCCGGCGGGGCAACTACCTCGCCCTCTTTCCCTCCTACGCCTACATGCGCCTGGTGCGCGCGCAGTTTGAGCAGTTCGCGCCGGACGTACAGACCGTCTGCCAGGAGAGCGGCATGGACGAGGCCGCGCGCGACGACTTCATCGCGCGCTTTGAGCCGGGCGGCTGTCTGACCGGCTTTTGCGTGATGGGCGGCGTCTTTGCCGAGGGCGTCGACCTGCCCGGCGACCGGCTGCTTGGCGTGGCCGCCGTCGGCGTGGGCCTGCCCCAGGTCTGCCCTGAGCGCGAGGCCCTGCGCGAGCACTTCGATCAGGAGGAGCGCGACGGCTTTGCGCTCGCCTACCGCATCCCCGGCATGGTCAAGGTGCTGCAGGCCGTCGGACGCGTCATCCGCACCGCGCAGGATCGCGGCGTCGCGCTGCTCATCGATACGCGCTTCTTCCAGGGCGCGTACAGCGGGCTGCTCCCCGAGCACTTCTTCCCGCTGCACGAGGCCGTCTCGGCCGATGATCTTGCGCGCCGTCTCGACGCGTTCTGGCGTGCCGGGAATGGCTGAACGCTTGACGCGGCCAAAAGCGCGGTGCTATACTGTTCCATATAGAGAATATCGTTCATGAATATGAACGAACAGGAAAGGGGAGTCGTATGGCCGAGGTGCAGAATCGCTCGCTGGCGCGCGGGCTCGACATCCTGGAGCTGCTGTGCGAGCAGCCGGAGGGGCTGGAGCTGCACCGCATCGCCCGGGCGCTGGAGATCCCCAAGTCCAGCGCGTTCAACCTGGTGCACACGCTGCTTTCCAAGAAGTACGTGGTGTGCGACGAGGCGACGGGGCGCTACGCGCTGTCGCTGCGCATGTTCGAGGTGGGCTCGGCGGCGGTGAAGGGCGTGACGGAGCAGTCGGTGGTGCGCCGGTACATGGAGCGCGTGGCCGCGGGCTGCAACGAGACGGTGCACTGCGGCGTGCCGGACGGGACGGACGTGGTCTACGTGGACAAGCTGGAGAGCACGCACTCGATCCGGATGACCTCGCGCATCGGGGCGCGGGTGCCGCTGTACTGCACGGCGATGGGACGGGCGGTGCTCGCCTGCTGGCCGGAGGAGCACGTGCGGGAGCTGTATCGGAACTACGACTTTCGCAAGCTGACGCCGCGCACGGTGGACTCGGTGGAGGCGCTGCTGGGCGAGGTCGGGCGCGTGCGCGAGCAGGGCTACGCGGCCGAATACGGGGAGAGCAACGAAAACGTCTGCTGCTTTGCGGTGGCGGTGCGCGACCGGTCAGGGCGGGCGGCATATGCGATCAGCGTGTCGATGCCGCTGTTTCGGGCCAGCGAGGAGACGGCGCAGCGCTGTGTGCGGCTGCTGCTGGACGCCCGCGAGCGGATCGAGCGGTTTCTGCACGCGATGTGAGGATCCTGGAAGGAGGAAGACACATGGAGCGGATGGGCAGGGCGATGCTGCCGGCGCTGAAGGTGGCGCACGGGCGGATGCCCACGCGCACGCGCGTCATACAATTTGGCGAGGGCGGCTTTCTGCGCGCGTTTGTGGATGCGATGATCGACGCGGCCAACGAGAAGGCGGACATGGATGCGGGCGTGGCGGTCGTGCAGCCGATCCCGCGCGGGCTGGTGGAGGAACTGCGCGCGCAGGACGGGCTGTATACGCTGATCCTGCGCGGACGGACGGGCGGACGGGATGTGAGCGACGCGCGCGTGATCACCTGCGTGCGCGCGTGCGTGGACCCGTATGCGGACTTTGACGCGTTTCTGGCGCTGGCGCGCGACCCGGACGTGCGCTTCGTCGTGTCCAACACGACGGAGGCGGGCATCGTCTACACGGGCAGGGACGCGCTGGACGACCGGCCGCAGGCGTCGTTTCCCGGCAAGCTGACGCGCCTGCTGTACGAGCGGTTCACGGCGTTTGGCGGCGCGCGGGACAAGGGGCTGATTCTGCTGCCGGTGGAGCTGATCGACGACAACGGCGCGCGGCTGAAGGCGTGCGTCGTGCAGACGGCCACGCAGTGGGGCTTGGGCGAGGCGTTCACCCGCTGGCTGGACGAGGCATGCGTCTTTACCTCCACGCTGGTGGACCGCATCGTGACCGGCTATCCGCGCCAGGAGGCGCAGGCGCTGTGCGCGGGCCTGGGCTATGAGGACCGGCTGCTGGACGCGGCGGAGCCGTTCGGCCAGTGGGTCATCGAGGGCCCGGCCTGGCTGGAGGACGAGCTGCCGCTGCGAAGGGCCGGGCAGGACGTTCGCTTCACGCAGGATGTGCGGCCCTACAAGCTGCGCAAGGTGCGCATGCTCAACGGGGCGCACACGGCTACGGCGCTGATCGGCTATCTCGCCGGGCTGGACACGGTCGGCGAGTGCATGGCCGACGCCGCCGCACGCCGGTATGTGGAGCGCGCGCTGTATGAGGAGATCATGCCCACGCTCGACCTGCCGCACGACGAGCTGGAGGCGTTCGCCGTGGCGATCCTGGAGCGGTTTCAAAACCCGTACAACCGCCATGAGCTGCTGTCCATCGCGCTCAACTCGCAGTCGAAGCTGCGCGCGCGCGTACTGCCGACGATCCGGGCGTATTGGGCGCGCCGCGGCGCGCTGCCGCGCGTGCTGACGTTCTCGGTGGGCGCGTTCCTCGCGTTTTACTGCGGCGCGGACAGCGCGGCGCCCGGCCTGCGCGCGGACGGGACGGCCTACGCGCCGGTGGACGAGGCGGACGTGCTGGCGTTCTTCGAGGGGCTGCGCGGCCTGAGCCCGCTGGAGACGGCGCGCGCGGCGCTGTCCAACGCCGCGCTGTGGGGCGAGGACCTGACGGCGTGGCCGGGCCTTGCGGACGCGGCCGCGCAGGCGCTGTCGGACATCCGCACGCTGGGCGCGCGCAGGGCGCTGGACGCGATTGCGGGGTGAGCGCCATGGAGGAGAGGCGCTTTGTGCGCATCGCGCAGGCGGACGATGTGGGCGTGGCGCTCGCGCCCCTGCGGGCGGGTGCGCGCGCGCTGGGCGTGACGCTTCGCCAGGACGTGCCCGCCGGGCACAAGTTCGCGCTGCGCGCCATCGCGCAGGGCGAGCGCGTGGTCAAGTATGGCTTTCCCATCGGAAGGGCGACGCGGGACATCGCGCCCGGCGACTGGGTGCACACGCACAACCTGGGGACGGGCCTGTCCGGCACGCTGACGTATGCCTACCGGCCCGAGCCGTCCCGGCCGCGGCCCCGGCAGCGCGCGACGTTTCAGGGCTATATGCGAGAAGACGGGCGCGCGGGTACGCGCAATGAGATATGGATTCTGCCGACCGTCGGATGCGTCAACGGCGTGGCGCAGCGCCTGGCGCAGGCGGCAAACGAGTCGTTCGCGGGCGGAACGGACGGCGTGTACGCCTTTCCCCATCCCTACGGCTGCTCGCAGCTGGGCGAGGACCACGCCAACACGCAGCGCCTGCTGGCGGCGCTGGCGCGCCATCCGAACGCGGGCGGCGTGCTGGTGCTTGGCCTGGGATGCGAGAACAACCACATCGGCGCGTTCCGCGAGGTGCTCGGACCCGTGGACGGACGGCGCGTGCGGTTCCTCTCGGCGCAGGACGTGCCGGATGAGTTCGAGGCGGGCCTGGAGATTGTGCGCGCGCTGTGCGGACAGGCGAGCGCGTGCAGGCGCGAGACGATCGACGCGTCGAAGCTGGTCGTGGGGCTCAAGTGCGGCGGGTCGGACGGCCTGTCGGGCATCACGGCCAATCCGCTGCTGGGCCGCTTCTCGGACTGGCTGGTGGACTGCGGCGGCAGCGCGCTGCTGACCGAGGTGCCGGAGATGTTCGGCGCGGAGACGATCCTGATGAACCGCTGCCGGGACGAGGCGACGTTTCAAAGGACGGTGCGGCTGATCAACGGATTCAAGGAATACTTCCTGCGCCACGGCCAGCCGGTCTATGAGAACCCGTCGCCGGGCAACCGGGCGGGCGGCATCACGACGCTGGAGGACAAGTCCCTGGGCTGCACGCAAAAGGGAGGCTCCTCGCAGGTGGTGGACGTGCTCGACTACGCGCAGCCCGTGCGCGAGCACGGCCTGAGCCTCGTGCGCGGGCCGGGCAACGACCTTTGCGCCGTGACGGCGCTGGCGGCGGCGGGCGCGCAGGTCGTGCTGTTCACGACCGGGCGCGGTACGCCCGCGGGCTCGCCGGTGCCCACGGTCAAGGTTGCCTCGAACAGTGTCCTGGCGGCGCAAAAGCCCGGATGGATCGACTTTGACGCGGGCGCGATCGCCCGCGGCGTACCGGTAGAGGAGGTTGCGCGCGCGTTCCGGGAGGCGGTGCTCGCCGTCGCCTCCGGTACGCGCACGCACAGCGAACGCATGGGCTATCGTGACATCGCCATCTTCAAGGACGGCGTCACGCTGTAGGCGGTCCCATCAATCAGACAGACGGAGGTGCGACGCAATGAAGGAGTTCATGGACAAGGACTTTCTGCTCTCGACCGACACGGCGCGCAAGCTGTACAAGGCGGCGCGGGACATGCCAATCTTCGACTACCACTGCCACCTGAGCCCGCGCGAGATCTACGAGAACATCCAGTTCCGCAACATCGGGCACTTGATGCTCGGGGGCGACCACTACAAGTGGCGCGCCATGCGCGCCAACGGCGCGCCCGAAGCGCTGTGCTGCGCCGCCGGGGACGACTGGGAGAAGTTCCTCGCATTCGCCGGCACGCTCAAGTACGCCATCGGCAATCCCCTCTATCACTGGACGCACCTGGAGCTGCGGCGCGTGTTCGGCATCACGGATGTGCTCACGGAGAAGAGCGCAAAGGTCATCTGGGATAAGGCCAACGCCATGCTGCAGACCGACGACTTCCGCTGCCGCCGCCTGATCGAGAAGTTCAACGTCAAGGTCATCTGCACGACGGACGATCCCTGCGACGACCTGCACTACCACAAGCTGCTCGCGCAGGACCGCTCGTTCAAGGTGCGCGTGCTGCCCGCATTCCGCCCGGACAAGGCCGTGCGCATCGAAGATCCGGGCTTTGTGCAATATGTCACGCAGCTGGGCCGCCTGACGGGCCAGGGCGCGCTGAACCTGCAGGATATGCTCGCCTCGCTGGAGGCGCGCGTCGCCTACTTCCACGAGGTGGGCGCGCGCGTGAGCGACCACGGGCTGGATACCGTGCCCTACGCCGAGCCGGACTACGCGCTCGCGCAGGAGGCCTACCGCAAGGCGCTCTCCGGCGAGGCGCTCTCGCCGCTGGAGAGAGACACGTACAAGACCTGCGTGCTGCGCTCGCTGGGGCGCATGTACGCCGCGCGCGGCTGGGTGATGCAGTATCACATCGGCGCGCTGCGCAACAACAACACGCGCATGCTGCAGCGCCTGGGCGCGGACGTGGGATGCGACTCGTCGGCCGACGCGCCGGTGGCGGCCAATCTGGCGCGGCTGCTGGACGTGCTCGAGCGCGAAAACGCCCTGCCCAAGACGATCCTCTACTGCCTGAACCCGCGCGAAAACTACACGCTGGCGACCATGACGGGCAACTTCCAGACCGGCGGCGTGCCGGGCAAGATCCAATTCGGCGCGGGCTGGTGGTTTGCGGACCAGAAGCCCGGCATGATCGACCAGATGACCGCGCTGGCCACGCAGGGACTGCTGGGCCGCTTCGTGGGCATGCTGACCGACAGCCGCTCGTTCATCTCCTACACGCGCCACGAGTACTTCCGCCGCATCCTGTGCGACATGATCGGCCGCTGGGTCGAGGAGGGCGAGTACCCCGCCGATATGGACACGCTCAAGCAGCTCGTGCGCGGCATCTGCTATGAAAACGCCGTCGAGTACTTCGGCATCGACGTTCGCTGAACCGACGCAAAGGAGGAACATGCCATGGACATCCTGCAACAGCTCTCCCTGATCGGCATCGTGCCGGTCATCGCCATCGACGACGCGGCGGACGCCGTGCCGCTGTGCCGCGCGCTCGCCGACGGCGGCCTGCCCTGCGCGGAGATCACCTTCCGCACCGCCGCGGCTGAGGAGGCCATCCGCAACGTCAGCGGCGCGCTGCCCGACGTGCTCGTGGGCGCGGGCACGGTGCTGACCGTCGAGCAGGTCGACCGCGCGGTCGCCGCGGGCGCGAAGTTCATCGTCTCCCCCGGCCTGAACCCCGAGGTCGTCCGCCACTGCCTGGACCTGGGCGTGCCCGTGACGCCCGGCACCTCCAACCCCTCGGACATCGAGGCCGCGCTCGCGCTGGGGCTCAAGACGGTCAAGTTCTTCCCGGCGGAGGCGGCCGGCGGCATCAAGTACATCAAGGCGATCGCCGCGCCCTATGTGGATGTGACGTTCATGCCCACCGGCGGCATCGGCGAAAAGAATCTGCTGGAGTATCTGTCCTTCGGCAGGATCAAGTGCTGCGGCGGCAGCTGGATGGCGCCCAAGAACCTGATCGCCGCGCGGGACTGGGCGAAGATCCGCGAGCTGACCGCCTCCGCCGTGCGGCTGATGCTCGGCTTCGAACTGGCGCACGTGGGCGTCAACTGCGGCACGGGCGAAGAGGCCGTGCGCACCGCCGAGGCGCTGTGCGCGCTGTTCGGCTGGCCGGTGCTGGACAATGACCGTTCCACATTCGCCGGCACGGCCGTCGAGGTGATGAAGGGCTGCGGCCGCGGCCGCAACGGCCACATCGCCGTGGCGACGAACTTCCTGCCCCGCGCCCGCGCCTATCTGGAGCGCAAGGGCTTCGCGTTTGACGAGCGCACGCTGGCCGTCAAGGACGGCAAGCCCGCGCTGATCTACCTGCGGGATGAGATCGCGGGCTTCGCGGTCCACCTGGTGCAGAAGTAATACAGAACCTCCCCTGCCCCGCGCGCATATTCTCCGCCCGTTCGGCGTATAGAAAGACGACGCGGTTTCATGGCAGGGGAGGTTTGATGTATCGATGAAGCGCTTTTGTCTCTTGTTCGCCCTCGCGCTGGCGCTGGCGCTGCCCACGCGCGCCGCTCTGGCCGCTCCGCTCCGCCTGGCCCTGAGCGACACCGCCGCGCAGGACAGCCCCGAGGCGCTGGCCGACGCGTACTTTGCGCAGCTGGTCGAGGAGCGCACCGACGGGCGCGTGCGCATCGAGCTGCACCTGGACGGCGCGCTCTACGCGGACGACATGCTGGCCGTTCAGGCGCTGATCCTGGGCGACGCGGCGTTTGCGCGCGTATCGGCCGACGCGGCGGCCGCCTTTTCGCCGGGGCTGTACGTCCTGCAGATGCCGGGGCTGTACGCGGACGACGCGCACATGACGGCCGCGCTGGCGGATGCGCGGGCGGGCGGCCTGGCGCTGGATGCGATGCGTCCGGCGGGGCTGATCGGCCTGTGCTTCTATGACGGCGGGCAGCGCGGCGTCGTGACGGGGAGCGGCGGGGCGCTGTCGGGACTGCGCGTGCGCGTGCCGGATGGGGCGAGCGCCCGCGCGCTGGCGGAGGCGCTGGACGTGCAGCCCGTGCCGCAGGGCGCGCAGGAGGCCGTGGACGGCGCGATGGGGCCCTGGTCGGTCTGCGCGTCGTTCCCCGGCGCGGCGTGCTACTGGGAGCTGGATCATGCCCGGGCGCTGTCGGTGCTGCTGGCCTCGGAGACGGCGCTCGCGGCCGCGGGCGTGTCGGATACGGACCTGACGGCGATCGCGCAGTGCGCGCAGGAGACGCAGCAGTATCAGTTCGAGGCGCAGGCCGCGCGCGAGGAGCACGCGCAGGCCGCTGCGCTGGCGGCGGGCGTTCAGCGGGTCGAGGTCGACCTGCAGGCGCTGGAGGCGCTGCGCCGGGAGGCGACGGCCGGCGAGGCGGACGCGCAGGCGGAGCTCGTCGAGGCCGTGCGCGCCCTGGCGCCGGAGAAATAAAAAAACACGCCGCCGCGGATGGCCTCATCCGCGGCGGTTTCGTCTACAGGCCGAGCGATGTCTCCAGAAAGCGCACGAGCCGCGCCCGGCGCGCCTGCGCCTCCAGCCGTTCGGCCTCGGATACGGCCTCCTCCGCCGCGTCGTCGGTGAAGTATGCGCCGGTGCGCCGGTCGATGGACAGCGAGTCCAGCGGCCAGCCCGGGTGGCGCTGCGGCGACGGCCGGTCGACCATGTCGAACGATCCGGCCTCGTCCGTCAGGTCGTTTTCGGCCAGGGAGAAGACCCGGCCCTCCCGGCACACGGCGTATCCGTTCAGGTACAGCGCCCGCGCCCGGCCGCCCAGGCTGCGCGCAAGGGCCGCGTAGTAGGCGATCATCTGCTCGTCGTCCAGCCGTACCCCGCGCGGCGTGCGCACGTGCAGCCCCGGCTGGCGCGGATCGCTCAGCGAAAGCGCCGCAAAGTACAGCCCCGAGTCGTTGCAGATCACGCGCGGATGGATGCGCCCGTAAAACGCGGCCTTGATGCGCGCGTTCTCCTCTGGCGTCGCGCCCGTCTCCTGCGGCTCCTGTGAGACGCCCAGATCCCCCAGCGTCAGGAACGTGAGGCCATGCCCTTGCAGCATGCGCTCGAACATCTGTACCTTTGAGGGATTGGTCGTTCCGATCAGCACGTCCATCGCGAAGCCTCCATGCGCTTTTCGCCCATTATAGCATGCGGCGCACGGCGCGTCCAGCGTCGTTTATAAATAGGACTATCGTTCTCTATTATGAACGCACGGCGCGAAACGATCTTGTCAGGGTCGGGACAATCCCGTATAATGGGCATATACAAAAGGCCCTGGGCCGCAGAAAAGGAGAGGTTCCGATGCCCCGTGTCATCACATTCGGCGAGATCATGCTCCGCCTCAAGAGCCCCGCGCTCGAACGCTTCTTCCAAAGCCCCGCGCTGGAGGCGACCTTCGGCGGCGGCGAGGCGAACGTGGCCGTATCGCTGGCCAATTACGGCATGGACGCGGCGTTCGTGACGCTGCTGCCGGACAACGACATCGGCCGGGCGTGCCTGCGCACGGTGCGCGGCTACGGCGTGGACGTGTCCAACATCCGCCTGGTGCCCGGGCGCATGGGCATCTACTTCCTGGAGACGGGCTCGAACCAGCGCCCGTCGAAGGTGATCTACGACCGCGCGGACTCGTGCATCGCCAAGGCCGCGCCGGACGCGATCGACTGGGACGCGGTCTTTGAGGGCGCGACGTGGTTCCACATCACGGGCATCACGCCGGCGATCTCCCAGAGCGCGGCGGACCTGTCGCTTGCGGCGGTGAAGGCGGCCAAGGCCAAGGGCCTGCACGTGTCGTGCGACCTGAACTACCGCAAGAACCTGTGGAAGTACGGCAAGCGCGCCGACGAGGTGATGGGCGAGCTGGTCCGCTACGTCGACACCATCATCGCCAACGAGGAGGACTTCCAGAAGGCGCTGGGCATCCGCGCCGAGAGCGACGTGGAGAGCGGCGAGCTGGACACGGACGTCTATCGCCGCATCGCCCGCACCGCCATGGACCGCTACCCCAACGTCAGCCGCGTGGCCATCACGCTGCGCGAGTCCAAGAGCGCGGATACCAACTACTGGGCGGCGTGCATCTACGACGGCCAGGAGTTCTACGTCTCGCGCAAGTACGCCATCACCGACATCGTCGATCGCGTCGGCGGCGGCGACTCGTTCGGCGGCGGCCTGATTTACGGCCTGAACGCCTACGACAACCAGCGCGACGCACTGGAGTTTGCGGTGGCGGCCTCCTGCCTCAAGCACACGATCAACGGCGACTTCAACCTCGTCTCCGTCGCGGAGGTCGAGGCGCTCAAGAAGGGCTCCGGCTCCGGGCGCGTAGAGCGCTGAGCGGACGTACAAAGCGCCGCGGATGTCAACCATCCGCGGCGCTTTTTTTGTTTTTGGGATGCGCTCACTCCACGCGGCTGTGGTATTCGCGTTGGATCTCCTCCAGGATCTCCGGGTGCTCAAAGTCCTGCGGATAGACCATGTTCACCTGGCGCACCATGCGGCAGTTCTCGATGGGCCGCACGATCAGCCGCCCCTGCTGCTGCTCCTCGCGGCACACGCCGTAGGAGATGATCGAGATGCCCAGGTTGGCCTCTACGATGTCCTTGATCGTCGAGACGCTGTCCACCTCCATCATGACGTTGAAGTCCTGCAGGCTGTAGCCATGGCTGACCAGATAGCCCTCGATCAGCCTGCGCGTGCCGGTCGACTTGGGCCGCAGCACCAGCGGCTCGCGCTGCAGCTCGTCCAGCGAGACGCTCAGCCTGGAGGCGAACGGATGCTTCGGCGAGACGATCAGGCACAGGTGATCCGTGCCCATCAGCACCTGCCGGTAGTGGTCGCCGGGCAGGATGCCGTCGACGATCGCAAAATCTATTTCATAAAATTTTAGCATAGTATCAATTTTTTTTATACTTCCGCGCACGATCTGGATGTGCGTTTCGGGGTGGTTGTGGCAGTAGGCGGCCAGCACCTGCGGCACGAAGATGTCGCTGGCCGTGGGAGTGATGCCCACGGTCAGGGTGCGCACGGCGCGCTGGCAGTCCTCGATGGCGCGGTGCACGCGCTCGGACAGGGCGATGGCGCGGTGCGCGTATTTCAAAAGCACCTCGCCCTCGGGCGTGGCCTTCAACTTTCGCTTGCCCTTGACGAAGATCTGGATGCCGAACTCCTGCTCCAGCAGCTTGATATGGTGGCTGACAGCGGGCTGCGTGAGCGAGAGCGCTACGGCGGTCTTGGAATAGGAACCCAGCTCTTCGAGCTTGAGCAGCGTGCGAATCTTGGGGTCGATCATGGCGTTTCACCCGATTATCAATTGAATTTATGATAGGTCAAAAAACTATAATTTGATTTTAGCATTTTGGCGGCCTATAATCAAGTGCAACGCAAGGGGCCGCCGGATGCGGGCGGTCGGAAGGGAGACGATATACATGTCGATGTTTGCTCTGCAGCTGAACGATACGTCCCGGGTGATCCTGTGCCTGGCGACGACGCTGCTGGCGGCCTTTGCGGTCAGCCGGCTGACGAAGCGGGCGCATCTGCCCAACGTCACGGGCTATATCCTGGCGGGCATCTTCATCGGGCCGTATTGCCTGGGGTTGGTCGACGGCGAGATGATCCGCTCGATGGGCTTCATCACGGACATCGCCCTGGCGTTCATCGCGTTCGGCACGGGACGGTACTTCAAGTGGTCGTCGCTTCGGCGCAGCGGGGTGCGCATCTTCGTGCTGACGGCGATGGAGTCGCTGGTCGCGGGCGCGCTGGTGGTGCTGGTCATGCGCGGGGCGTTTCACCTGCCGCTGTCCTTCTCGCTGCTGCTGGGCGCGATCGCGTCGGCGACGGCGCCGGCCTCGACGCTGATGACGATCCGCCAGTACAAGGCAAAGGGCCACTTCGTGACGACGCTGCTGCAGGTGGTGGCGCTGGACGATGCGGTATCGCTGCTCGCCTTCAGCGTGTGCGCGGCGATCGCGCAGATGTCGGAGAGCGCGACGGGGTCCATGGCGGCGACGGTCGCGCTGCCCATCGTGTACAACGTGTTGGCGATCGGCCTGGGCGTGGGGTTGGCGCTGCTGCTCAAGGTGCTGCTGCGCCGCGTGCACTCGGCGTACAACCGGCTGCTGCTGGCGGTGATCATGCTGCTGGAGATTGCGGGCGTGTGCTCGGCGGTGGACATCTCGCCGCTGCTCTCGTGCATGGTCTTCGGCGCGGTGCACGCCAACGTGTCCAAGGGCGAGACGCTGTTCAAGAAGGTGGACCGCTTCACCCCGCCGATCCTGACGGTCTTCTTCGTGGTGTCGGGCATGCGCCTGGAGGTGCCGGCGCTGGCGAGCGCGGGCGTGATCGGCCTGGCCTACTTCTTCGTGCGCATCCTGGGCAAGCTGCTGGGCGCGGGCATGGGCGCCACGCTGACGAACGACACGCCGCAGGTGCGCAAGTACCTGGGCCTGGCGCTGATCCCCAACGCGGGCGTCTCCATCGGGCTGGCGGCGCTGGGCGAGCGCATCCTCTCGCCGTCGATGGGCGCGCTGCTCTCGACGGTCATCCTCTCCTCGGCGGTGCTCTATGAGCTGGTGGGCCCGGCCTGCGCCCGGCTGGCGCTGGTGCGCGCGGGCGTGATCGGCGCGCCGGATACCCCGGATGCGCCGCACATCTCCGAGACGCCGCGCCGGGAGGCGCACGCGGCGATGCAGGCGCACAGAGGCCAGCGGGCCAGCGGCATGGCCGGCGGCGCGCTCTTCTCGTTCCGCAAGGGGCGGACGATCAAGTGACAGAGACGGCCCCGAACCGCCTTTCCCGCCGTGACGGGAGCGGTTCGGGGCCGCCGTATGTCTGAGGCTGCGGATTACGGCGCGAGCATGCGCACGCGCAGCATGCCCTCCACGCCGCGCAGCGCTTGCTCCAGCGCGGCGGGATCGGCGGGCATGGCGTCCAGGTCGAGCGCGGAGTAGGCCATGGCCCCGCGCGAGCGGTTCCACAGGTCGGAGATGTTCAGGCTCTGCGCCGAGACCGCCGCGGTGATCGCACCCAGGACGTTGGGGATGTTGCGGTGGATCAGGCACAGGCGCGGCTTGGAGACGGGCGGCAGCGCGACCTCGGGCAGGTTGACGCTGTTGCGGATCGCGCCGGTCTCAAGGTAGTCGCGCGTCTGGCGCGCGGCCATGGCGGCGCAGTTGTCCTCCGACTCGGGCGTGGAGGCGCCCAGATGTGGAATGCACAGCACGCCCGGCACGCCGAGCATGTCGTCTGTGGGGAAGTCGACCACGTAGCGCGCGACGGCGCCGCGCTCGATCGCAGCGCGCAACGCCTCGCCATCGACGAGCCCGGCGCGCGAGAAGTTGAGCAGGCGCAGACCCTGCCGGGCGCGCGAAAGCGCCGCCTCGCCGATCATGCCGCGGGTGGCGTCGGTCAGCGGCAGGTGCAGCGTCACATAGTCGCAGGTCTCGAGCAGCTCCTCCAGCGACTTGGCGCGACCGATGTGCTGGGAGAGCATCCACGCGTGGTCGACGGTGATCGACGGATCGTAGCCGACGACCTCCATGCCCAGCGCCGCGGCGGCGTTGGCCACGCGCACGCCGATCGCGCCCAGGCCGACGACGCCCAGCCGCTTGCCCAGCAGCTCCGGCCCGGCGAAGCGGCCCTTGCCCTTCTCGACCAGCTTCTCGACCGCGTCGCCCTGGCCCTTGAGCGTCTGCGCCCACTGCACGCCGCCGATGACGTCGCGCCCGGCCAGCAGCAGGCCGGCCAGCGTCAGCTCGCACACCGCGTTGGCATTGGCGCCCGGCGTGTTGAACACGCATACGCCCGCCTGCGAGCAGCGGTCGATGGGGATGTTGTTGACCCCCGCGCCCGCGCGCGCGATGGACAGCAGCGTCGCGGGCAGCTCCATGTCGTGCATGGACGCGCTGCGCACGAACACGGCGTCGGGCTGGGTCTCCCTGGCGGAGACGGCATAGCCCTCGCCGAGCTGGGCGTAGATGACGTCCGAAATCGCATTGAGCGTCAGGATCTTATACATGCCGTCGCCCTCCTTATGCGTTTTGCGCCTCGAAGCGCTTCATGAAGTCGACCAGCGCGCGCACGCCCTCCACGGGCATGGCGTTGTAGATGCTCGCGCGCATGCCGCCGACCGAGCGGTGGCCCTTGAGGTTGACCAGGCCCGCCGCCGTCGCCTCCTTGACGAACTGCGCGTCCTTGTCCGCGTCGCCCGTGACGAACGTGACGTTCATGCGCGAGCGGAACGCCCGCTGCGCGGTGGGCTTGAACAGGCGGCTCTCGTCCAGGAAGTCGTAGAGCAGTTGCGCCTTCTCCACGTTCACGCGCTCGATGGCGGACACGCCGCCCTGCGCGAGCAGCCACGCAAAGCCCAGCTTCGCCACGTAGATCGCAAACGTATTGGGCGTATTGTACATCGAATCGGCGTCCGCCTGCACCTGCCAGTTGAGCAGCTTGGGGCACAGCGGGTTGGCGCGGCCGAGCAGGTCCTCGCGCACGATCAGCACGCACAGGCCCGCCGGGCCGATGTTCTTCTGCGCGCCCGCGTAGATGACGCCAAAGCGCGTCACGTCATAGACCTCCGAGAGGATGTTGGAGGACATGTCCGCCACCAGCGGCACGCCCTTCGTATCCGGCAGCTGCGCGTAGCGCGTGCCGTAGATCGTGTTGTTCGTCGTGATGTGCACGTAGTCCGCCTCGGGCGACACGTCGACGTCGGGCACATACGTATAGCCGTCCGCGCGCGACGTGCCCGCAATGCGCACCTCGCCGTAGCGCTGCGCCTCCACCGACGCCAGGTGGGCGAAGTTGCCGCTGTCCACATAGTCGGCGCGGCCATGCTGCATCAGGTTGAGCGGCACCGCGGAGAACTGCTGCGTCGCGCCGCCCTGCAGGAAGAGCACCTTGTATCCGTCCGGCACGTCCATCAGCTTGCGCAGCAGCGCGACGGCCTCGTCAAAGATCGCCTGGTACATCTTGGAACGGTGACTCATCTCCATCACGGACATGCCGGTGTCGCCGTAAGAGACAAGGTCTTTTTGCACCTGCTCCAGCACGGGAAGGGCGAGCATGGAAGGGCCGGGAGAGAAGTTGTACACGCGTTTCATGATGTAGCCTCCTTTTCTTGGACGGTGATCCATCCCCCTCAAAGGGATTATTCTATATTATATCGCTTTATCACAGAAAAGCAAGCGATTTGTAAAAAAAGACAGGGCCTCAATGGATATTGCGGCCCTGAGTGCGGGCGGATGGCGGGTTATCGCCGCTCGGGGACGATTTCGATCCAGTAGCCGTCCGGATCGTTGATGAAGTACAGGCCCATCTTGGGGTTCTCATAGCAGATGCAGCCCATCTGGGCGTGATGCGCGTGGGCGGCCTCGTAGTCGTCCACCACAAAGCAGATGTGCGATTCATTGTCGCCCAGGTCGTAAGGGGTCTCCTTGTCGCGCAGCCAGGTCAGCTCCAGGCAGCAGCCGGAGCGGCCGTCGGCCAGGAAGGCGATGCGGAAGCTGCCGTCGTCGGCCGTCTTGTCGCGCTGCACGTGCAGGCCGAGCGCCTCCTCGTAGAAGGCGATGCTGCGCGGCAGGTCCAGCACGTTCAGGTTGGCGTGGGCCATGGTGAATTGCATGCTCATTCCTCCGTTTCGTGCGCCTCCTCCGCCTGGGCGGGCGCGTCTTGCGCCTGCGGCGGCTCGGGCGCGGGCTCAGGGGAAGGATTCGCCTCCGCCGACGCGGTTTCCTGCAGGAGGCAGGCGGTGCTGGCAAACGGACGGGTCAGCGCGACCATCTCCGTGCGGCGGGAGCGGTTGAGCCGCACGAACTCGAGCGCCACGTCGTCGCGGCCCTGGAAGTGCATGGGGATCATCAGCCGCGGCTTGACGGCCATGGCGAAGTAGCCCGCGCCCGCGTCGTACATGCTGCCCTGCCGCGGATCGACCGGGAAGAACGCCACGTCGATGGAAAGGCCCTCCAGGGGCTTGACCGCCTCGTGAAACGCGCGCTCCGCCGCCTCGATCTCGCGGGTGGTGGACACGTCGCGCCAGTGCCACAGGTTCAGATCGCCCGCATGGAAAACCGTCGCGCCGTGGCAGCGGACCAGAAAGGACACGCCCGCATCGGTCGAGCCATAGGCGGTGATGAACGCGCTGGCCACGCGCAGCTCCTGCCCGGGGCGCAGCCGGTGGCCGAGATAGGGCTCGGGCACGTCGTAGCCGAGCACGTAGTGCACGCGGTCAGGCTCCACCCAGTCGTAGATCTCGGGCGTGAAGTGATCCGGATGGCCGTGGCTGACGAACACGATCACCTGGTCGTAGCCCGACAGGTCCGCCCGCGTCAGCTTGCCGCGCTGTCCGTCCTCGCCGGGCCAGTAGTCGAACACCATGCACAGCCCGTCCACGACCACGCGAAAGCCGCTGTGGTTCAGGTACGATACCTGAATTTCCCGCATTGCGCTCGCTTCCTTTCCTTGGGTTTCTTTTGTATGTTCTGTCAAGCCCTATTTTACACGCATTACGCCACTTGTCAAGGAAAAAGAACAAAAAACAGGATATTCAAAACCCTTTTGAACAAAAAACGCTTTTAAAATGGATTCTTTGCTCCACAAAGCCGCAGAGAAGCGGACGGCGGATGCCCAAGGCGCGGTATTGACAATTGGCCGGGCGGACTTTATGATGTTAAATACGGATTTTATGGTCCGCCGGAGGGGGACGCCGCCTTGCATGCGCGGCGAGACGATATGACGGCGGCGTGCCGCCGTGCAGGGCCGCCGCGCTGGAGGAAACGCACTTGGATCGATTGGACCGTACGCAGCGCAGGCGCCGGTATGACGCGCCGCGCGAACAGGAGGCGCCCGCGCCCGTCACCGACGCGCCGCGGCGCATGGGGGATGACGGACCCCGGCGCGGGGAGCGCCCGGAGCGCGCAGAGCGCCGGCTGGGTCATCGCCCCACGCAGAGTTTGCCCAAACGCCACTACGAACTGCCCAAGCCCGGCGTGCACTTCAACCCGCGCCCACCTGCACTGGTCGCAGCGTGCGTGCTGCTGGTGCTGTTCTTTGCGCAGGGCAGCGGTCCCGTGCAGGACCTGCCCGCGGTGAGCGAACGCTACGCCAGCTGGCTGAAGAGCCAAAATACGGTCGTCGTGCAGCCGCTGCCCGGACCCACGGTGGAGCCTGAATCGACGCTGGCGGCCATCCTGGCGGAGGCGGAGTCCGGGCTGGAGCGGGAGCTGCCCACGTCGGCGACGGCCGCGCCCGTCGCGACGGAGGCGCCCAGCCCCTACAAGCACTACGAGCCGGGCGAGCTTTCCTATGAGAGCGACTCGCTGACCGTCACCGTCGAACAGATCCAGGAGGAGGACGTCACCTACTTCCTGGCCGACATCCGCGTGTCCGACCCGCGCCAGCTGCGCACGGCCTTCGCGGGCGAGAAGTACGGCAACGCGGCGTACGAGTCCGTCTCCGACATCGCCGGCCGCCACCAGCCGGTCATCGCGGCCAACGCGGACTTTTACAAGTACCACACCAACGGCATCATCCTGCGCAACGGCGAGCTGTATCGCAAGCAGAACAGCACGCGCCACCTGCTGATCATCGACAGCGAGGGCAACATGTCCGCGCTGACCGACCGGCGCGAGAAGCAGGGTCTCGTGGCCAACGAGCTGGCCGAAGCCGGCACCTGGCAGACGTTCGAGTTCGGCCCGGTGCTGGTGGAGGACGGCGAGGCGGTCGACCTGCCCAAGAGCTTCTTCATCCGCACGGCCGACGACCCCGCCTACCGCGAGCCGCGCACGGCCATCGGACAGATCGGCCCGCTGCACTACATCATGATCGTCGTCGACGGCCGGCGCGAGGGCTACTCCGAGGGCGTCACGCTGCCCGAACTGCAGCAGCTGTTCCTCAAGCACGGCGCCCAGTTTGCGTTCAACCTCGACGGCGGCGGCTCGACCACGCTCTACTTTGAGGGCGAGGTCATCAACATGCCGTCCTCGGGCGACGAGCGGCGCGTGTCGGACATCGTGATGTTCGTCGACGCGGACGACCTGCCCGAAGAGGAGGGCGCGCAGGATGCGGAATGACCCCGGAAAAGGAGGAGATGCGCCGTGAAACGCGCGATTTGTACGCTGCTGCTGGCCGCGCTGCTGGGATCGGCGTCGGGGGCGCTCGCGGCTGACGGCCCCATGCTCACCGCTGAGGACCTGGCCGAACTGCAGCCCGCCTACGAGGCCTTTCTGGACGAGCTGGAGGACCTCATCGTGGAAAAGGGCCTGCTCGCCGACGACCAGCGCGAGGCCTGGCGCATGTACCAGCTGGGCGATTTCTTCCAAAACGGCGGCTACGGCATGATCGCCGCCATGTACACGCCCGACCTGCTCGTCTATGCGCGCGATGTCGACTCGCTCGTCAGCCTCTCGTGCCAGACCGGCGCGGGCCTTCTGGAGCTGCAGACGATGCGCGGCTATACCCCGCTTGACTCCGTCCTGCCCGGCCTGCTGCTGGAGGTCTCCCTCTCCGACGCGGAGGGGATGCCCGTCCCCTGCCGCTTCCGCTTCACCGCCACGCAGGGATCCTTCCTCGCCTGGGACGCGCTGGGCGCGCGCTACGCGGAGGTCGGCATCTCGCTCATCAACGACGGCAGGCCGGTGTACTGGTCCAATCCGCCGCTGACCTCTGACGAGCTGGCACAGCCGCCCGTCATCACCCTGGAGATCCTCGGCGACAGCGACGACGAGGCGCTCGCTGCCGCAACGCTGACGCTTACGCCCTCTGGCACGGGCTGGCGCGTCGAGGACGGCGCGCTGAAATAGGCGTGTGAATTGAATATTTTCTGTATTTTCCGCGCGGATATGTATTTTTATACGTATTCGCGCGGCATGTTTTACACAGATTTCGCACAGAGAGCCCAACGCTTGTGCAGAAAGCGTCGAAAAACCACCAGCGGTGGGGGAGGGGTTTTCAACAGTTTTCTGCTTACCTGTGTAAAAGTGCAGTGCAGACGCGCGGGACGACCTTGAAAAAAGCTTGAAAACAGGCGGGTTTTTTGGTATCATAGACGTGGTTTCGCAAAAGATTTCCACAGGATGTGGAAAGTGCTGTGCAAAAAATCCACAGCTTCCACATTTCGGGCAGGTTCGCGCGGCTGGGTGTGCATAGGCTTGCAGACCGCGCAAGCGGGGAGCGGAAAGGGAAGGATGAACTCGATGGACTACGAAGAGATATGGGAGAAGGCGACCGTGCTGCTGCGCGAGGATCTTCCGGACGTCTCCTACAAGACGTGGATTGCCTCCTCGCTCAAGCCCGTGGCGCTGGCGGACGACCGGCTGTACCTGGAGGTCGTCAGCGACTTCATGCGCAAGACGATCCTGGGCCGCTATCAGGAGCTGATCTCCAACGCGGTGCAGGAGGTGGCGGGCCGCGCGCTGACCGTCGAGTACATGACCCCGCAGGAGCGCGCCGCATGGCAGGGCCGGCGGCGCGAGGAGGGCGGCGACGCGCTGACGATCTCGGGCGTGAACATGTTCAACCCCAAGTCGACGTTCGACACGTTCGTTGTGGGCAACTCCAACCGGTTCGCGCATGCGGCGTCGCTGGCGGTGGCCGAGGCGCCGGGCGAGGCGTACAACCCGCTGTTCCTGTACGGCGGCGTGGGCCTGGGCAAGACGCACCTCATGCACGCCATCGGCCACTACATCCAGCAGCAGTTCCCGGCGATGCGCCTGCTGTACCTGTCCAGCGAGACGTTCACCAACGAGCTGATCCAGGCGATCAAGAACAACAAGAACGTGGAGTTTCGCAACCGCTTCCGCAACGTGGACGTGCTCATGGTCGACGACATCCAGTTCATCGCGGGGCGCGAGTCCACGCAGGAGGAGTTCTTCCATACGTTCAACGCGCTGCACGGCGCGGGCAAGCAGATCATCATCTCCTCGGACAAGCCGCCCAAGGAGATCGCCCGCCTGGAGGAGCGCCTGCGCTCGCGCTTTGAGTGGGGCCTGATCGCCGACATTCAAAAGCCCGACATCGAGACGCGCGTGGCCATTCTGCGCAAGAAGGCCGACAGTGAGCGCATCGCTGTGGACGACGAGGTGCTCGAGCTGATCGCCGCGCGCATCGAGTCCAACATCCGCGAACTGGAGGGCGCGCTCACGCGCGTGGTGGCGTTCGCGTCGCTCACCGGCCGCTCCGTCGACGCGCAGCTGGCCGAGGAGGCGCTGCGCGACATCCTGTCCGTGCGCGACCCCAAGCGCATCACCTGCGAGCTGATCCAGCAGGCGGTGGCCGAATACTACGGCGTGTCCGTCGCGGACATCGTCGGGCAAAAGCGCAAGCGCGAGATCGCGCTGCCGCGCCAGGTGGCGATCTATCTCACCCGTGAGATGACGGAGATGTCCCTGCCGCGCATCGGCGACGCGTTCAAGCGCGACCACTCGACGATCATGCACTCCTGCGACAAGATCGCGGAGATGTCCAAGACCTCCGCGGAGATGGCTGCGACCATCGACGACCTGAAAAAGCGCATCCAGGAAAAGTAAAGCCCTGTGCGAGAAGAAGGGGAACGAGCGATGGAACCCGTCATCCGCATCCGAAACGAACAGACAGCCGATCGCGCGCGGGTCGAGACGCTCACGCGCGAGGCCTTCTATAATCTCTATGTACCGGGCTGCGTGGAGCACTACCTGGTGCACATCATGCGCGAGCACGCGGACTTCATCCCGGAATTGGATTTCGTCGTCGAGCGCGACGGCGAGGTCATCGGCAACATCATGTACACCCGGGCCCGGCTCGTGGACGAGGCGGGCGGCGAAAAGCCGGTCCTGACGTTCGGACCTGTGTGCATCGCGCCGGCATACCAGCGCCAGGGCTACGGCCGGCAGCTCATCGAGCACTCCTTCGCGCGGGCCGTCGAGCTGGGCTATGACACGGTCGTCATCTTCGGAAGCCCGGCCAACTACGTCGGCCGCGGGTTTCAGAGCTGCCGGCGCTTTGGCGTGCGCGCGGCCAACGGCACCTATCCGGCGGCGATGCTGGTGAAGGAGCTGATCCCCCACCGGCTGGACGGGCGGCAGTGGACCTACTTCGAGAGCCCGGTCATGGAGATCGACGAGGAGGCCGCGCGGCGCTACGACGACGCGCTGCCGCCCATGGAAAAGAAGCGCCTGCCCAGCCAGGAGGAGTTTTACATCCTCAGCCACGCCACCCTGGCGTGAGGCCGCGCAGCCAGAAAAAAGCGACGCCCCGTCTTCGCATGGAAGGCGGGGCGTTGAGTTTTTGCAGGACGCATCGGGAGATCAGTCGATCGGGGCCGTGGTCGCGCCGTCGGCGACGTCCGCAAAGCCGCTGCCGAAGTCCTCCGTGCCCGCGTTTTCCTCGCTCATGGCCAGGGCGGCGATTTCCTCTTCGGTCAGGCCGGCAAGCGGGTCGTCCATCTCGCTGGGCGTCGTGTCGCCAGGCTCGTAGACGGGGATCTCCGTCGCGGCCGGGGACGGCGAGGGCAGGGGCACCTGCTGGCTCTGGGGATGGAACAGAAAGATGGCGCCGAGCGTGACGGCCAGCAGCACGAGCAGCACGACGAGCAAAAGGATCAGCCTTCGGTTCAAGGGATATCGCCTCCTCCCGGCGCGGGGCCGGTTATCCAAGTTCAATCAGGCCGTAGTCTCCGTCATTGCGGCGGTAGACCGTGCAGACCTGCTTGTTGTCCGCATTGAAGAACGTAAAGAACGCGTGGCCGAGCAGATTCATCTCCAGGATGGCGTCCTGTACGGTCATGGGCTTGCTCTCATAGCGCTTGACCTTGACGACGGCGAAGGCGTCTTCGGGCTCGTCGGCCTCGGGCGCAAGCTCGGGCACCTCGCGCAGGCGGCGGTTCAGGCGGGTCTTGTGCTTCTTGATCTGGCGCTCGAGGATGTCGATCCCCTTGTCCAGCGCGGGCAGCGACAGGTCGCGCTCCTCGTTTTCCGTGCGCATCTGGTGGCCGCCGTAGGGCATGGTGATCTCTACCTTATAGATCCCCTTGCGCTCGGTGATCTTGACCACAATCGTGGAGGCATCCTCTTCCTCGCCGCGATAGTAAACGCCCAGGCGCTGCAAGAGCCTTTTTTCCATCGTGTCCAGGACGTTTTGGGGGACGTGGGCATCCTTGGTGATGAAACGAACGATCATTTGAAAGCCTCCTTTGGCATCGTGTTTCGGCATCTTTCTTTATGCCGGCCTTCAAATCCGTCTTGTCTGTGTTTATTATACCGTATCGACAGATGAAAAGCAACCAAATTGTCCCTCGTTCACAAAGATGCCTCAATTGGATTGCTTGACAGGGAGAGGGCCCCATGCTATACTGGCCCAAAGCGGGCACAGGAGGGGGGAAGCGGCGTGCACGGCGCGTTCAAGCGGTCGGTCGTCTGGCCGGGCGTGGCCTTCCACGCGGTGGAGACGTTTCATTTTGCGTGCGCAGGGGAGGCGTGCGCCCTTTTGGACGCCGCGCGGCCATCCGGATGCCCGGAGGTAGGGCAAAGCCGCCTTTTTGGCAGGCCCGGCGCGCGGCGCCGGGCCTTTTTCATATGGAGATGAGAGGAAGCACATGAAGCGAAATGGGCAATGCCAGGGGAGCGCCCGGCGTGCGGTGCGGCCGTTTTTCGCCACGGTCCGGCTGTGCGCGCGCCAGACGCTGGACGGCAACCTGCTGGGCATATATGGCGAATATGCCGTACGATTTGTGCAGTTTGCGCTGCTGACGATGATCTGGCGCGCGCTTGCGGCCCAGGGGGCGGACCTGGGCGGCATGACGCTGCGCGCGCTGCTGACGTATACGCTGATGGCGTCGGTGTGGCGCCAGCAGCTGAACATCCTGACCCCGGCGACGTCGGCGCTGTGGGAGGGTTCGATCATCGGGCGATTTACGCGGCCGGTGTCGATCCTGACCAGCCTGGCCGCGGAGACGGTCGGCCGCTGGTGGGTGCCGGTGTTTGTGCTCTACAGCCTGCCGCTGTTGCTGCTCTCGCCGCTGCTGGGCATCTCCTGCCTGCCGGCGGGCGGGTTGTGCGGCGCGCTGGCGCTGTGCAGTCTGGCGCTGAGCGCATCGCTGGGCTTTGCGCTGGACTTGTGCTTTGCGGCGCTGGCCATGCGGCTGAAGAACGGCTGCTGGGCGGCGACGCAGGTGCGCGAGGCCGTATATGAGCTGCTGAGCGGCGCGGCGATCCCCTTTGCGCTGATGCCGGCGCCGGTGGCGCGCGCGCTTTCGCTGCTGCCCTTCGGCTCGCTGGCCAGCGCGCCGCTGACGATCTATGTCGGCACGGCGGACCCGCTGCCCACGCTCGCGTTGCAGGCGGCGTGGAATGCGACGCTGTGGCCGGCGGCGCTGTACGTCTTTCGCCGCAGCCGGGAGAGGATGGTGTCCTATGGCGGATGAATGGCGGGCGCTTTGGCGCCTGTACCGCGTATATGCGCGCATGGACCTGCTGTGGTTCCTGCGCGACCTGCGCTACTGCCTGCTGCAGATGGCGGCGGATCTGGTGAGCGCGGCCGCGTGTGTGTCAGGCATCTTCCTGCTGGCCGCGCGCTTTGACGGGCTGGGCGGCATGAGCCGGCCCGAGGTGCTCTTCCTGCTGGGCTATGCGACGCTGGTGGACGGCGTATACATGCTGCTGTTTGCAAACAACAATGCGGGCCAGATCAGCCGGGTCATCGGGCGCGGCCAGCTGGACCACTGTATGCTCCAGCCCGTGCCGCTGTGGGTGCAGCTGCTCGCATGCGGGTTTGCGCCCGTATCCGGATGCAGCCTGCTGCTGTGCGGAGCAGGGGTGACGGCCTGGGCGGCGGCCTGGGGCGGCCTGCGGGTGAACGCGCTGCTGCTGGCGCTGTGCGCGCTGTGCTCGTGCGCGGTGATCGTCAGCGTGGTGTATCTCATCTCGTGCCTGGCGTTTTACGCGCCCGTCGCCGCGGAGGAGATCGCCATGGAGGCGCGCGGCCTCTTCGGCGAGATGAAGGGATACCCGCTGGGCGGGCTGCCGGTGGCCTTTCAGGCGCTGCTGTGCACGCTCGCGCCCGTGGCGCTGACGGGCTGGGCGCCCGTCCGGCTGCTGCTGGGACAGGCTGCGCCCATCGGGTGGCTGATGCTGCCCCTGAGCGCGGCGACGGCAATCGTGCTCATGTGTTGCGCCTTTCGAAAGGGGTTGAGGTATTATGCGACCTGCGGATGCAGTCGCTACTCCGGCTTTGGACATCGTTGATGCCGGAAAGGTCTATCAGCAGTGGCAGCGCACGGGGCGCGCGCGCGACATCGTGCAGAACCTGCTGCGTCCGCAGCGGCGCACGGTCCGCGCGCTCTCGCACCTGACGCTGCGCGTGATGCCGGGCGAATTCGTCGCGTATGCGGGCGCGAACGGCGCGGGCAAGTCCACGACGATCAAGCTGCTCTCGGGCATCCTGCTGCCCAGCGAGGGCACGGTGCGCGTGCTGGGGCTCGACCCGGCGAAGGACCGCATCGCGCTGATGCGCCGCATCGGCGTGTGCTTCGGCCAGCGCACGGAGCTGTGGTGGGACCATCCGGTGATCACCAGCTTTGAATGGAAGCGGGACGTGTGGGGCATCCCCGGCCCGACATACCGTCGGAACCTGGACATGGTCACGCAGCTGCTGGACCTGGGCGACATCCTGCACACGTTTGCGCGGGAGCTGAGCCTGGGCCAGCGCATGCGCGCGGACCTGGGCATGCTGCTGCTGCACTCGCCGGAGGTGATCTTCCTGGACGAGCCGACGCTGGGCCTGGACGTGCTGGCCAAGCAGCGCATGATCGACTTCCTGCGCCAGATCAATCGCGAGTCGGGCGTCACGATCCTGGTGACCAGCCATGACATGGACGACCTGGAGGCGATGGCGCAGCGCATCGTGCTGCTGCGCGACGGCGAGAAGGCGTTTGACGGCGACTTCGCGTCGCTGCGGCGGGCGGCGGGCGCCTATGCGCGGGTGCGCGTGCGCGCGCCGGGGCCGGCGCCGCAGGTCGAGGGCGCGACGTATCTGTCCTCACAGGACGGCGTGCACGAGTACGCGTTCGACGGGGCGGGGAGCGGCGTGCAGGCGCTGCTGGGCTCGCTGGCGCGGTGTCCGCTCGTGCAGGACGTGGAGATCGGCAAGGCGCCGATCGAGGACGTCATCGCGGGGCTATACAGGGCATGGCGCGAGGCGCGAAGCTAAAAAGGGACGGGCGGCGAAAGCCGTCCGTCCCGAGGCATTTACCTGACCGGCAGCACGTAGCCGATCTTCTTCATGGCCTTTTGCAGCGTGCGGTTGGCGATGCGTGCGGCGCGCTCCGCGCCCTCGCGCATGACGCCCTCCAGGTACGCCTTGTCCTTGACGATACGGGTATACTCCGCCTGGATGGGCGAGAGCGCGGCCACGACCGCGTCGGCGACCTCCTGCTTGAGCTCGCCATAGCCCTTGCCGGCCAGGCGCTCGCCCGCGGCCTGCGGCGTCTCGCCGCTGAGCGCGGAGAGGATCGAGAGCAGGTTGGACACGCCCGGCTTGTGCTCCGGGTCGAAGCGGATGCAGGCGTCCGAGTCCGTGACCGCGCGCTTGATCTTGCGGCGCACGGCGTCCGGCGCGTCGAGCATGCTGATGAAGCACTCCTCGGGGTCGGACTTGGACATCTTGCGCGTGGGATCCTGCAGGGACATGACGCGCGCGCCCGTCTTGGGGATGAAGCCCTCCGGAATGGTGAACACGTCGCCGTAGAGGCCGTTGAACCGCTGCGCGATGTCGCGGCAGATCTCGATGTGCTGCTTCTGGTCCGCGCCCACGGGCACCAGGTCCGTCTGGTACAGCAGGATGTCCGCGGCCATCAGCACCGGATAGGTGAACAGGCCCGCGTTGACGTTGTCCGCATGCTTCTGGCTCTTGTCCTTGAACTGGGTCATGCGCGAGAGCTCGCCCATGTAGGTGTAGCAGTTGAGCAGCCAGGCCAGCTCCGCGTGCGCGGGCACGTGGGATTGCAGATAGAGGATGTTCTTCTGCGGATCAAGCCCGATGGCCAGCAGCAGGGCGATCAGCTCCTGCGTCTGCCGGCGCAGACCGGCCGGATCTTGGCGCACGGTGATGGCGTGCAGGTCGGCCACGGCATAGATGCAGTCATATGTATCCTCCAGGAGCTTCCAGTTACGCATCGCGCCGATGTAATTGCCAAGCGTCGGGGTGCCCGACGGCTGAATGCCGGAATAGATGCGCTTTCTGGGCGCGGAAACCGACGGATTGTCCATGGGAAAGCCCTCCCTCATTTCACTGGTCTTGCCATAGCACAAATTTTATCACAACGGGGACATAACCGCAAGGGTTCGTGTTATAATGGTGCCAATCCGTCCGTGGGAGCCTCCCGTCGCAGAAAGAAGGGATAATGAGATGAAGAAAAAGGCGTTTGCCGCGCTGCTGGCCCTGCTGCTGCTCGTGCCGTCGGTCGGTCTGGCGGCGTTCCCCTACGTGCGCACCTCGTGCTATCCGGTCTACCTGGCGTGCGTCGCGGCGGGCTGCGACCCGCAGAAGACGGACATGTTCCTCATGCCCCAGGGCGGGTACATGGAGGAGTACGTGCTCAGCGAGCCTGATCTGCTGCGCTCGCAGGAGGCGGACATCGTCGCGCTGCTGGGCGGCGGGCTGGAGAGCTTCCTGAACTATTTGGTCCAGGAGGGCATGAAGCCGATGATCGTCGCGGGCGCGGACGTGGAGCGCATCGAGGGGCGCATTCTCGACCCGGACGAGGACACACAGCCCGCGGACAATCCCTATGTGTGGCTGTCGCCCGCGCGCTGGGGCGAGGTGGTGCACGGCGTCAGCGCGGCGCTGTGCCAGCTGGATCCGACGAACGAGGGCGTATACACGGCGGCGCTGGGGGTAGCGCTGGAGGCCGTCGGGCGCGTGCAGACGGCCATGGACGAGCAGCTGGGATTCTTTGCGGGCCGGCAGGTCGTGGTGATGCATCCGGCGCTGTCGTATCTGGCGCTGGACGCGGGGCTGGACGTGGTGCTGACGGTCGAGCGCGATCCCGGCCAGCAGCCGTACGCGGGCGACGAGGAGGCCCTGCTGGAGTTGCTCGCGCCCTATCCTGACGCGGTCGTGCTCGTGGAGGACACCGCGCCGCAGATGCTGCTCAGCCTGCCCGGCTACGACGTCGCGGCGCTGGATGTGTTGATGACGGGCCCGCTGTCAGGCGACCGCACCGCGTGGGAGGATGCCATGACGCACAATATTGAGGTGCTGGCGGATGCGTTGAGCGGCGCGGGCGGCCAATGAGATGACGATAGAGGAGAAACGACATGGACGATCTGTTTACCGCCTCGCGGGAGGGACTCAAGCCGCTCGCCGACCGCATGCGCCCGCGCACGCTGGATGAGTTCATCGGCCAGCGGCACATCGTCGGCCCGGGCAAGCTGCTGCGGCGCGCCATCGAGGCCGACCGCCTGACCTCCTGCATCTTCTGCGGGCCGCCCGGCTGCGGCAAGACGACGCTCGCCTCCATCATCGCCCATACGACGCGGGCGGCGTTTGTGCAGCTCAACGCCGTCACCAGCGGTGTGGGCGAGGTGCGCGAAGTCGTCAAGGAGGCGCAAAACCGCCTGTCGCTCTATGGCCAGGTGACGTACCTGCTGCTGGACGAGTGCCACCGCTGGAGCAAGTCCCAGTCCGACTCGATCCTGCCGGCCATCGAAAAGGGCACCGTGCGCTTCATCGGCTCGACGACGGAGAATCCATTCATCGCCATGACGCCGGCGATCGTCAGCCGGTGCCGGGTGTTCCAGTTCGAGCCGCTCTCGCAGGAGGATGTGGAGACCGCCATGCTGCGCGCGCTGGAGGACCCCGAGCGCGGCCTGGGCGGGCAGCGGATTGAGCTTGCGACCGAGGCGCTGCACCACATCGCCCAGGTGGCCAACGGCGATGTGCGCTCCGCGCTGGGCGCGCTGGAGCTGGGCGCGCTCACCACTGCGCCGGATGAGCAGGGCGTCGTGCGCTTCACGCTGCAGGTGGCGGAGGAGTCGATTCAGCGTCCGGTCATCCGCTGCGACGAGTCGCTTTACTACGACATGCTCTCTGCCTTTTGCAAGAGCCTGCGCGGCTCGGACAGCGACGCGGCGCTGGCGTGGTATGCGCGCCTGACGTATGCGGGCGTCGATCCCCGGCTGATCGTGCGGCGCATCATCGCCCATGCCAGCGAGGATGTGGGCCTGGCCAACCCCGCGGCGATACTGCAGGCCGTTGCGGCCGGACAGGCGCTGGAGCTGGTCGGCATGCCGGAGGCGCGCCTGCCCATCGCGCAGGCGATCTGCGCGGTGTGCGAGAGCCCCAAGTCCAACAGCGTCAGCGTGGCGGTGGATGCGGCCATGCAGGACGCGCAGCGCGGCGGATTCGGACCCGTGCCCGTGCACCTGCGCGACACGCACTATAAGGGAAGCGATCGCATGGGCGCTGGTGTGGGATACAAATATCCGCACGACTTTCCAGGGCACTACGTCGCGCAGGACTACATGCCGCCGGAGGTGGCCGGACGGCGCTACTACCGGCCCAGCGACCAGGGGAGCGAGCTCAAGATCCGCGAGCGGCGGCGTCAGCGAGGGCAGGCATAAAAAGATGAAAAAACTTTAAAAAACCCCTTGACAGATGCGCGAGAAAGAGATATAATAACCAAGCTGTCAGCGAGCGATAGCAAAAAGCTTTCGCAAGCTGCACAGAAACGATCCTTGAAAACGATACAGAATAGAGAAACGCAAACGCAAGGAAAAGACAGT
>CHCFC05602__coassemble_85_pt1 | contig 91788 bp, 80 predicted proteins | sample CHCFC05602__metabat2_high_PE_016 | metagenome-assembled genome bin CHCFC05602
ACAACCCAAAGAAATGAGGTATAAAAATGGAGAATATTGTAATTGGCGGGGCATGGCCGTATGCAAACGGCTCCCTTCACATCGGGCATATAGCCGCTCTCCTTCCGGGAGATGTGCTGGCCCGCTATTTCAGAGCAAAAGGGAAGCGGGTGTTTTATATTTCCGGCAGCGACTGCCACGGAACGCCCATAACGATTCGGGCAAGACAGGAACATTCAACGCCGGAAGCAATTAGCGAGCATTACCACACGGAATTCTGCGATGTGTTCGGAAAACTTGGCTTCTCGTATGATCTATATACCAAGACGAGCGACGCCAGGCACAAGGATTTTGTTACGCAGTTTCATAAAAAGCTGTATGCTGGTGCATATGTCGAGGAAAGAACCGTCAGCCAAGCGTATTGTCCGAGGTGCAAAAAGGTCCTGACCGACCGCCTGGTGGTAGGGATTTGCCCAGTGTGCGGAGCTGAAACCCGCGGGGACCAGTGCGATGCATGCGGCGAAGTGCTCGATGCGGACGCCGTGCTGAATGCAAAATGTGCAAACTGCGCGACGGCGTTGGTTTTCGGGCAAACAACCCAACTGTTTCTGCTCATCTCCAAGCTTAAAGACGAACTGCGCACTTATTTGAATTCGCATCCGTATTGGAGAAAGAACGCGATTGCATTTACCCAAAGATACATGGACGAGGGGCTCCGCGACCGTGCAATTACCCGCGACCTGGACTGGGGAATCGAGGTTCCCAAAGACGGATATGGCGATAAGCGGATCTATATCTGGGCTGAAAATGTACTGGGGTATCTGTCGGCAACCGCCGTTCTCTGCGAAGAAAGAGGCGTTGACTTCAAAGCGGTTTTCGGGCATAACAGCCGGCATTATTATGTCCACGGGAAGGACAATATACCTTTTCATACCATCATCCTTCCCGCTCTGCTGCTGGCCCATGGCGAGGGATTGCATTTGCCGGATGAAATGATTTCAAGCGAATACATGACGCTGGAGGGAAAGAAAATCTCCACCAGCAAGAATTGGGCGGTATGGGCAAAGGACCTCGTGGCGGCGTACAATCCGGACGCGATCAGGTATTTCTTCATGGCAAACGGGCCTGAAAAGCGAGACGCTGATTTTTCCTGGGGAGAGTTTCAAAGACAAAACAACGCCGAACTGGTCGGCGCCTGGGGCAACCTGGTCAACCGCACGCTCGCCTTTGCCGTCAAGTTCCTGGATTGTCGGGTCTCGCCGGAAAGAATGGAGGATGGAATCAGGGAGCGTATAGGGCGGCTGTACAAATCCGTTGGGACCAAAATAGAAAGAGGCGCCTTTCGAGCGGCGCTTGAAGAGATATTTGAGGCCGTTCGCTTTGGCAATGCGTATTATGACGCCGAACAGCCGTGGAAGACAAGGGTCAGCAACCGGCAAAGGTGCGCAAACACCATCGGCAATTGTGCATATCTCATCGCGAACATTGCCGTGCTGCTCCATCCGTTTTTGCCTTTCTCCTCATCGAAGGTCATGAAATGGCTCGGCGTTGGGCCTCAATGGGAAGCGCAAGATATGGGTGTAAAGGTGATTCCCCGCGACATTTCGATCCTCTTTTCCAGAATAGACGGATGTCCCCCAAACCGGTGGGCATCGGAACAGGATTCCTCGAACTGAAAAAAATCTGACACCCCCGGGGACAACTTTTAGATGCAGTCCCCGGGGATTTTTCTATACCGTCCGGCTTGTCCGTGGATGCGCATGGCGGCATGCGCGAAGCGTCTTCTCAGTCTGAAACGGCCCCCGCGTCTGCCGCGCACGCGCACATCCACGCGCAGCACAGGGGCAGCACGTCGGGATCGACGCGGAACAGGCCGTTGTGGTGCGGGTGGCAGCAGCCCTTTTCCGGCGCGCGCATGCCGACCTGCACGTAGCAGCAGGGGGCGATGGCGCGGTATTGCGCAAAGTCGTCGCCAAGCATGGAGGGCTCCTGGGGCAGGATGCGCTCGGGCGGTACCAGGCGCGCCGCCGCGGCGTTGGCCAGGGCGCACAGGTGCGGGTCGTTGTATACGACGCCCGCGACCTCGTTGAGCGCGACCTCCGCCGTGCAGCCGTGCGCCGCGGCCACATCGGTGGAGATGCGGCGCAGCGCGTCGATGAGCGTGCGGCGCACGCCGTCGTCGAATGCGCGCAGCGTGCCCTCGAGCACGGCCTCCCCGGCGATGATGTTGCAGCGCGTGCCGGCGTGGAACGAGCCGACCGTCAGCACCGCGCCCTGCGTGGGCGGCACCAGACGCGAGACGACGTGCTGGAGCGACTGCACCACCGCCGCGCCCGCCGCCACCGCGTCCGCGCACAGGTGCGGCGTGGCGCCGTGGCCGCCGCGCCCGTGAATCGTGAGCGTGAACATGTCGGGGCTGGCGCACACGCCGCCGGGCGAGGCGTGCAGCGTGCCGGTCGGATACAGGCTCCACACGTGCAGGCCGAAGAAGGCCTGCGCGTCGTCCACCAGGCCCGTGCGGATCACCTCGTCCGCGCCGTGCTCGCCCTCCTCCGCCGGCTGAAAGATCACCTTGTACGTGCCCGAAAGCTCCGCGCGCCGCTCGTGCAGCAGCAGCGCCGCATGCACGCCCACCGCGGTGTGCGCGTCGTGTCCGCAGCCGTGCATCAGGCCATCCGCCTCGGAGCGGTAGGACAGGTCTGTCAGCTCCTGCATCTCCAGCGCGTCGGTGTCAAAGCGCAGGCCCACGGTCCGGCCGGGGCGCGCGCCGTGGATGACCGCCACGGTGATGTTGTCCTTGGGGCAGAGCAGCTCCACGCCCGCGCGGGAGAGGATCTCGCGCACGCGCGCGTTGGTGCGCACTTCCCGGTGCGAGGGCTCGGGGTGGCGGTGCAGGTCTTCAAAGAGCGCGCGCATGCCGTCAAAGCGGGTCTGCGCTTCGTTCATCCAGTCGATTGTCATCGCGTTCACGCCTTTCCATGGGGTTCATGCCTGTAGGATTCTGCGCGCGCGGGCCGATTCCTGCCGGCAGGGAGATGTCACCCTTGACTTTGCGCGCGCGCCTGCTGTAAGATGAAGGCATGATCTACGCGCACAAAGGGGATGAAGTATCTTTATGGAACGTTTCGCATGGAAGGGCACGGTGCTGCCCGGCAAAATCGAGGAATACAAGCGCCGCCACGCCGAGATCTGGCCCGAGATGACCGAGGTGCTCAACCGGGCCGGCGTGCACAACTACACCATCTGGCTGGCGGGCCACGACCTGTTCGGCTACTACGAGTGCGAGAGCGTGGATTACGCGGCCCGCGTGCAGGCGGAGAGCCCCGTCGTCGCGCGCTGGAACGAATCCATGAAGGACATTATGCGCATGGATTACGACGGGCGCACCGGCGAAGGCGGCATGGAGAGGGTGTTCTACCACGCCTGAGGACATGGCAAGCGCGCTGCGTGTGCTCAAGGACGTGTTCGGCTACGACGGCTTTCGCGCCGGGCAGGAGCAGGCCGTCCGGGCGATTCTGCAGGGGCGGGACGTGCTGGCCGTCATGCCCACGGGCGCAGGCAAGTCGATCTGCTATCAGCTGCCGGCGCTGCTGCTGCCGGGCGTCACGCTGGTGGTCTCGCCGCTGATCTCGCTGATGCAGGATCAGGTGTCGGCGCTCGTGCAAAGCGGCGTGCGCGCGGCGTATCTGAACACGTCGCTCACGCCCGGCCAGATGCGCCGCGCGCTGCAAAACGCCTGCGCGGGCATGTACCGGATCATCTACGTCGCGCCGGAGCGATTGCTCACGCCGGCGATGTCGCAACTGCTGTGCAGCGTGCCCGTGCCGCTGGTGGCGGTGGATGAGGCGCACTGCGTGTCGCAGTGGGGGCAGGACTTTCGGCCGGGCTATCTGGACATTGCGCGGTTCATTCAGGACATGCCCAGACGTCCCATCGTCGCGGCGTTTACGGCCACGGCCACCAGAGAAGTGTCGCGCGACATTCGGGAGCTGCTGCAGCTGCACAACCCGGTGTGTGTGCAGACGGGCTATGACCGCGCCAATCTCTTTTTCGAGGTGCGCCGGCCCCGAGATAAGGATGCGGAGCTGCTGAGCCTGATGGACGAGCTGAACGCGCGCAACGCCTGCGGCATCGTCTACTGCTCGACGCGGCGCAACGTGGAGGACGTGGCGGCGATGCTGCGCGCGCACGGCTACCGTGCGGCGGGCTACCATGCCGGCATGGATGACGAGCAGCGCATGTGCGCGCAGGCGGCATTTGTGAATGGAGAGGCGAACGTCATCGTGGCGACGAACGCCTTTGGCATGGGCATCGATAAATCGGACGTGAGCTTTGTGGTGCACTACAACCTGCCCAAGGACATGGAGAGCTACTATCAGGAGGCAGGGCGCGCAGGACGCGACGGATCGCCTGCGCGCTGCGTGCTGCTCTATGAGCGGAAGGATGTGGCCACCGCGCGCTTTCTGATCGAGCGGTCGGAGCACGGCCCGGCGCAGGAGGGCGGGGAAATGCAGGCCCGCGCACTGGAGCGGCTCAGGCGCATGACGCTTTACGCCACGGCACACGAGTGCCTGCGCGCGATGATCCTGAGCTACTTTGGCGAAAGCGCGCCAAGGCGCTGCGGCAACTGCGGCAACTGCGACAACCGCCCGGCCGAGGCACAGCGGCGCACGAAGCGCCGCCCGGAGGATGGCAGAGAGCCCGTGGGGAGCGACGAGGCGCTCTTTGAACGCCTGGTACGCCTGCGCAAGCGGGAAGCGCAACGGCTGGGCGTCCCGGCGTTCGTGGTGTTTTCCAATGCGACGCTGCTGGACATGAGCCGCAAGCGTCCGCTGACCATGGACGCGCTGCTGCAGGTGTCCGGCGTGGGCCGGCAGAAGATGGCGCAACATGGCGCGCTGTTCATCCGCGAGATTGACGACTTTCTGGCCGGCCGGTGACGGCGGCCATGGCGCAGGCAATAAAAAGAGGGGAAACAACATGGAACAAAATGTCGCTGTAAGCATCGAACAGAACGTCTCTCGGGTCGTCGTGGGCTGCGGACAGACCGTGCGCCTGCTGCTGGCCGCGCTGCTGGCGGGCGGACATGTGCTGCTGCAGGACGTGCCCGGCACCGGCAAGACGACGCTGTGCAAGGCCGTCGCCCGCTCCATTGACGCGCGCTTTTCGCGCATCCAGTTTACGCCCGACCTGCTGCCATCGGACGTGACAGGCCTGTCGTACTACAACCCCAAGGAGGGTGCGTTCGTCTTTCGTGAGGGGCCGGCGTTTTGCAACGTCCTGCTGGCCGACGAGATCAACCGCGCCACGCCGCGCACGCAAAGCGCCCTGCTGGAGTGCATGGAGGAGCGCCAGATCACCGTCGACGGCGTCACGCGCGCGCTGGCGCGGCCCTTCTTTGTCGTCTCCACGCAGAATCCGGTGGAGACGGCCGGCACATTCCCGCTGCCCGAGGCGCAGATGGACCGGTTTCTCATGCGCCTGAGCATGGGCCTGCCCTCGCTGGAGGGCGAGGTCGCGATGCTGGAGCGCTTCGTGCAGCGCAGTCCGCTGGAGGAGCTGCAGCCCGTGTGCACGGCCGGGGAGGTCGAGCGCGCGCAGCAGGCCTGCCGGGAGGTGTATGTGCACCCCGCGCTCATGGAGTACGTGGCGCGGCTGTGCCGCGCCACGCGCGAGAGCCGGGAGGTCGCCTGCGGCGTCAGCCCGCGCGGCACGCTGGCGCTGCTGCGCGCGTCGCAGGGCTATGCCATGGCGCAGGGGCGCTCGTTCGTCACGCCCGAGGACGTCAAGGCGGTCGCGCCCGCCGTGCTCACGCATCGCCTGATGCCCGAGCGGGCGAGCGGCGCGCGCATGGAGGACGTCGTCGGCGAGGCGCTGGCGACGCAGGCCGTGCCCACGGAGGCGTGGGGCGCGGCGCGCGCATGAGCGCGCTGCTGCTGCTGGCAGGGCTGCTGCTGTTTGCGGCGGCGCTGGACCGGGCGTTTCGCGCCTGGTGGCACAGGGGGCTGTCGCTCTCGGTGGCGTTTGGTGCGCCCACGGCCTTTGAGGGCGGCCAGGCGCAGATCGTGGAGACGGTCGAGAACCGCAAGATGCTGCCCCTGCCCATCGTGCGCGCGACGTTTGAGATCGACCGCAGCCTCGCCTTCGAGGGGCAGGAGAACGTCAGCGTGTCCGACCGCTGCTACAAGCAGGATGTGTTTTCACTGCTGTTCTACCAGCGCGTGACGCGAACCATCGCGCTCACGTGCACGCGGCGGGGGTTTTACCGCGTGGAGCGCGCGGACCTCATCGTCAGCGCGCCGCTGCTGGAGCGCGAGCACGCGCGGACGTTTCCGCAGCGCACGGCGCTCTGCGTCTATCCGCGTGCGGTGGATGCGGTGCGGCTGGAGGCGCCGTTTCGCCGCCTGACGGGCGAGATGCGCGTGCGCCGCTTCGTGCTGGAGGATCCGTTCGCATTCCGCGGCATCCGCGAATACGCGCCGGGCGACGCGATGAACGCCGTCAACTGGAAGGCCAGCGCCCGGGTGGGCAGCCTGATGGTCAACCAGCGGGACACGACGGCCTCGCAGTCGGCGCTCGTGCTGCTCAACGTGGAGGACGACACCGCCTGGTATGACGAGGAGATTCACGAGGAGGCGATCCGCGTGGCGGCGGGGCTGTGCCTGCGCCTGCTGGACGCGGGCGCGAGCGTGGGCCTTTGCAGCAATGGGCGCGACCTGGAGACGGGCGAGGCGACTGACGTGCGGCCGGGCATCGGCGCGCGTCAGCGCGCGCTGCTGCTCACGGCGCTGGCGCGCATCGACCTGAAGCTGCAGGCCGCGCCGTTTGAAGCCCGGATGCGCGAAAGGGCGCTGGAGGGGCGCGACAACCCGCCGATGTACGTGCTGATCTCCAAGAGCCAGCGCCCGCCTGTGCGCGAGGCGTTTTGGGATATGGACGGCGCGCTGATGGTCGTGCCGCTGCGCGCGGACGGCGCGCTTGTGCCCGCGCCGCGGGGCGGCTTTGACGTCATGCGCTGGGAGGTGGCCTCATGAGGCGAAGGACGCGCGCGGCGCTGGGGGTGCTGGGATGCGCGCTGCTGGCGTGCTGCACGCTGAGCGCGCCCGCGCTGCTGCTGGGCATGGATGCGGGGCAGACGGCGCTGTGCTGCGCGTACCTGTGCCTGTGCGTCGCGATCACGCATGCGCTGTGCGCGTGCACGCGCGCGCTGTGGCAGTACGTGCCCGCGTGCGCGCTGACCTGCGCCGCGGCGGCGCTGCTGCCCGTCTGCCTGCCGCTTCGCATCGCGTCCGGCGCGCTGTGCGCCGTGCTGTGCGTGTGGCGGCTGTACGGGCGCGCGGCGGACAAGCCCGTCCTGCCGGATACGCCCGCCTATCCGGCGCTGGCGGTCTTCGTGATCGCCTGCGTCGCGGGCGCGGCGCTGCAGGACGGGCGCGTCGTGCGCCTCTCGTGCGCGCTGTGCGTGCCCTATGCGCTGACGGCCATGGCCTTCCGCGCGCAGGAGAACCTGGGCGCGTTCCTCTCGCGCTACGGGATGATCGCACGGCTGCCGGAGCGACGCGTGCGCGCCGGTGCGCGCGGCATGCTGATCGCCTGCTGCGCGCTGGCAGCGCTGTGCATGGCGCTGATGGCGCTCTCCGGCGCGGAGCGGATCGCATACCTGGCCGGCGGCCTGCTGCTGTCGTGCCTGCGGTTCCTCGTCTCGCTGCTGCCCTCGGGCGGCGATGCGCCGCAGGAGCCGTCGCTGGACACGCCGGGCGGCGGTATGGGCGGCCTGCCCGCGGTGGAGGCGGCCGAACCCTCGGCATTTTGGCTGCTGATGCAGCAGGTGCTGCGCGTGCTGACGGTCGGGGCGCTGGCCGCGGGCGCGGTTGCGCTGACGGTCTATTGTATCTACCGGCTCAGCCGGCGCTTCGGCGAGGGCGGCGCGCAGGCGGGCGACCGGGCGGAGTTCATCGCCCCGCCCACGCGGGAGGAGCGCCTGCGCCGGGCGCGGGCGAAGGGCGTGGATGTGGCGCTGCCCTTCACGCCCGAGGGCGCGGTGCGTCGCGCGTTCATGGCGGCGGTGCGCTCGCGCACGCGGGCGCGGCCCGGCCCAGCGCTGACGCCGCAGGAGATCGAGGACTTTGCCGGCATGGAGCCGGGCGAGGCGCGCAGCGCGCTGCACGAGCTGTACGCGCGGGCGCGCTACGGCGGCGGCGTCACGCGCGAAGAGGCGCGCGCGCTGCGCATGACGTTGAAACGACGGGCCGCCGCACGGCCGGCCCGAAAGTAAAGGAGTGTTGTCGCATGCGATTGGGAGCACAACTGTACACAGTTCGGACGTACATCCAGAACGAGCGCGACTTTCGCGAGTCCATGCGCCGCGTGGCGGCCATCGGGTATCGGGACGTGCAGATCTCGGGCGCGGGGCGGATCGATCCGCGGACGATGCGCGCGATCTGCGACGAATATGGGCTGAAGATCGGCTTGACGCACACGGACCCCGAGCGCATCCTGAACGACGTGGAGGGCGTGATCGCCGACCATGACGCGCTGGGATGCGACTACGTGGGTATCGGCGGCATGCCGGAGCGCTACCGCAGCGCGGCGTGGGTCGAGCGGTTTGCCGAGGATTTCACGCGGCCGGCCGAGCGCCTGCGCGCGGCGGGCAAGCGGCTCATGTACCACAACCACAACTTCGAGTGGGAGCGCATGCCGGACGGCCGGCGGATGATCGACGTGCTGCTCGCGTCCATGCCCGCGGAGTTGATGGGCATCACGCTGGATACGTACTGGGTGCAGGCGGCGGGCGCGGACGTGCTTGCGTTCATCGACCGGGTGCAGGACCGCATTCCGTGCGTGCACCTCAAGGACATGGCGGTGAAGGGCTTTGAGCAGCGCTTCGCGCCGGTGGGCGAGGGCAACATCGACTTTGCGCGCATCCTTGCGCGCCTGCAGCAGATCGGCAAGACGCAGTACATGTACGTCGAGCAGGACGCCAGCTATGGCGAGGATCCGTTCGACTGCCTCCGGCGCAGCTACGACAACGTGCGCGCCATGGGCTACTGAGCGCAAAAGGGCCCGCCGCCTGCGGTAAGCAGACGGCGGGCTCCTTTTGGGTGGGGTCAGGCGTTTTGAAGCTTGTATTCCTCTAGCGCCCGGGCCAGCTGGTCGGGGCAGGAGGTGTTGCCGCGGCACTGGATGCCCTTGAGCATCTGGATGACGTCGTCGACGTTGCGGCCGACGACCAGGCGGGCCACGCCCTGCGTGTTGCCCGTGCAGCCGCCCTCGAAGCGGCAGGCGGTGACGATGCCGTCCTGTACGTCAAAGTCGATGCGGCGCGAGCAGGTGCCGTGGGTCTGATAGCTGTGCATGGAATGATTCTCCTTTGTTCGTCGGATTGATGAGGGCACACAGGCCCTCCTTCTTTTTTCGCGCGCGCTCGCCAAATTCCTGCCTGTGCGCGGCAAAAAAACGCGCGCGGGACGCGGCGCGGGCCGCCCGCATAGGATGCTGCAGACGGGTTGGCGGGGGAGGAGAGGCGCATGGGGGGACGGCTGATCGCGGCCGACAGCGCGGCGGGCGCGCTCTACAGCCTGGGTCCGGCGGGCGTACGGCGGGCGCCATTGCCCGGCGCGGCGGCGTTGTGCGCGCACGGCGCCGCGCTTTACTGCGCCTCCAAGCGCGAGGACGTCATCTGGCGTCTGGACGCGCGCACGCTCTGCCCGCAGGCGCTGTTTGCCGGCGGACCGAACGTGACGCGGCTGATCGCGTCGCCGGGCGGGGAGACGCTCTACGCGCTGTGCCAGGATGGGGACAGCGTGCTGGCGCTGTGCGCGCGCACGGGCGCGCCGCAGATGCTGGCGCGCGCGGGACAGCAGCCGCGCGGCATGGCGCTGGATCCGACGGGCCGGCTGCTGGCGGTGGCCGGCGGCGGGCGCTGCGAGGCGCTGGTGCTGGATGCGCGCACGCTTCGACTCGTGCGGCGCGTGCCGCTGCCCGGACCGGCGGCGGACGTCGCGTTCGGCGGCGGGATGCTGTACGCGCTGCACCAGGCGGGCGAGACGGCCGGGCGCGTGGTGGCGCTGCGCGCGCGCGGCGGCATGGCGTGGAGCGCGCCGGTGCCGGGGCTGCCGGGCGGGCTGTGCGCGGTGCCGGGCGGCGTGCTGGCGGGCGCGGAGGGCGTATCCTGCCTGACGCGCGGCGGGGCGCTGTGGCGCGCGCCGATGGAGGGGCTGTGCGAGCGCGTGCTCGCGGCACAGGGGCGTGTACTGCTCTCGGAGGCGCTGCAGGGCGGCGTGTACGCGCTGACCCCGCCGCGCGGCGGCTGCGAACAGCTGCTGCCCGCGCAGGCGGACGATCTGCTGTGGTATACGGACGTGCCGTAGAGGCAAGGCTAAACGCCGGAGGCGATGGGCATGCAGGCGGTCAGTCTGGCGTTTTGGGGATACTTCGGCGCGTGCGCGGTGGCAGGCGCGCGCAGGCGGCCGGGGCGCGCAGGTCGCATGCTGTGCGCGCTGCTGGCGCTGTCGATGGCCGTCACGTGCGCCTGCGTCATCCAAAGCGGGCAGTCGCTCGTGCAGACGCTGCTGCCGCTGCACCTGTGCTCGCTGTGCGCGTTGCTCGCGGCGGCATTTTACCTGCATCCGACGCGGGGCGTCTATCACTTTCTATGGTATCTGGGCATGCCGGGCGCGGCGCTGGCGCTGCTGTTCCCCTCCGTGCTGCAGGTGCCCTGGCAGGCGCCGCTGGAGGCGGCGTTCTTCTCGACGCATGCGCTGATCGTCCTTTCGCCGCTGTGGCACGCCGCGGGCGGAACGCTGCCCGCGCCCGCCGCCGCGCCGCGCGCGTTGGCGCAGTGTAATCTCTTCGCCGCGTTCGTCTATGCGGTCGACCGGCTGCTGGGCGTCAACTACCTGTTTCTCCTGGCCGCGCCTCCGGGCACGCCGCTGGCCTTTTTTGAGTCGTTGGGCCGCATCCCGTACCTGCTTTCGCTCGAGGCAGCGGCGGCGCTGTGCGTGGGCGCGATGGCGCTGGCCGCCCGGGGACTTGCCAGGCGGCCTGGGACGTGGTATAATCCCCTTGCGCGCGATTCCGACCCAAGCGGTAATGCCGTCAGGTGAAGAGGCGCGGGCGCGAGTCCGATTTGACGCAAGGAGCCCGGCTCTGAGTGGAGAAGAAAGGGGATGCTGGAATGTTCATATGCATACGCGGCGGCTGAGGCGATCGGCCCGCCGCTTTTTTGACGGGCTTCGGCCCGGGACCGTGGAATGGGAGGACCGCCGTGGAACGCATCGGCTTTGTGGGCATCGTGCTCGACGACAGCGCGGTCGCCCCGCGCGTCAACGAGATCATCGGCCAGTATGCCGACATGGTGACCGGCCGCATCGGCGTGCCGGACCACGAGCGCGGGCGCGCCGTGATCGGCCTGATCGTGCGCGGCACGAACGAACGCGTCGGCGCGCTGACGGGCAGGCTGGGCAATCTGCCCGGCGTCACCGTCAAGAGCGCGCTGACGACCAAGGAACCGTAAAGCAAAGGAGAGAAAACCCATGAAAAAGTACTTCAGCCTGCTCATCGCGCTTGCGCTGCTGGCGGCGCTTGCGCTGCCCGCCCTGGCGGAGGATGCGCCCATCAACGTGCTGGCGCTCAAGGGGCCGACCGGCATCGGCATGGTGCAGATGATGGACCAGAACGACGGCACCTATGCCTTTGCGCTCGCGGGCGCGCCGGACGAGGCAGTGGCCGCCGTGGCCAGCGGCTCGGCCGACATTGCGGCCGTGCCGACCAATCTGGCCGCCACGCTGTACAACAAGACGAATGGCAACGTGCAGCTGCTGGCGCTCAACACGCTGGGCGTGCTGCACATCCTGGAGGCGGGCGAGAGCATCCAGAGCGTGGAGGACCTGGCGGGCCGCACGCTGTATGCGACCGGTCAGGGCTCCACGCCGGAGTACGTGCTCAACTACATCCTTTCGCAGTACGGCCTGACCGATCAGGTGACGGTCGAGTACAAGGCGGAGCACAGCGAGCTGGCCACGCTGGCCGCGGCGGGCGAGGTGGACCTGGTCATGCTGCCCGAGCCGAACGTGACGAGCGTGCTGATGAACAACGCGGACTTCCGCGAGGCGCTGGATGTGACCGAGTTGTTCGGCCAGGCCGCGGAGAAGGCCGGCCAGGGCGGCACGGTGCTCTCCATGGGCTGCGTGATCGTGCGCCGTGACTTTGCCGAGCAGAATCCGGAGGCGGTCAGCGCGTTCATGGACGCCTACGCCGCGTCCGTGGCGTTTGTCAACGGCGATGTGGAGGCCGCGTCGGCGCTCGTGGAGGAGCAGGGCATCCTGCCCAAGGCTGCGGTCGCCGCGCGCGCGATTCCCAACTGCCACATCGTGTTCGTCGAGGGCGAGGAGATGAAGGCGCAGATCGGGCCCTTCTTCCAGATGCTCTACGATGCGAATCCCGCGTCCGTGGGCGGCGCGCTCCCGGGCGAAGACTTCTACTATGCGCGCTGAGGCGCGCCACGCGGCGGCCAGGCGCTGGGCGGGGAAGGCATTCTCCGCCCTTTTCTGGCTGTCGGTCTGGGCGCTGTGCTACCGCGCGGTCGGACAGGATCTGCTGCTCGCCTCGCCCCGGCAGGTGTGCGCGCGGCTGTGGCAACTGTCGGGCGAGGCGTCGTTCTGGCAGACGGTCGGCGCGTCGCTGCTGCGCACGGCGCTGGCCTACGCGCTGGGCGTGTTGGGAGCGGCGCTGCTGTCGGCGGGCGCGAGCGCCGTGCCCGCGCTGCGGCAGCTGATCGCCCCGGCGATGACGGTCGTGCGCGCCACGCCCGTCACGTCGTTCATCATCCTGGCGCTCGTGTGGCTGCGCGCGGACAGGGTGCCCGTGCTCACGGGCGTGCTGATGGTGCTGCCGGTCGTGTACGCCAACCTCATGGAGGGCATCGCCTCCACGGACCCGCAGCTGCTGGAGATGGCGCGCATGTTCCGCTTTGGACGGCTGCGCACGGCATGGCGGGTGTATGTGCCCTCGGCGCTGCCGACGTTTGCGGCGGCGTGCGAGGCGTCCATCGGCCTGTGCTGGAAGGCGACGGTCGCCGCCGAGGTGCTGGGCGTGCCGCGTGGAGCGATCGGCACGCAGCTGTATAACGCGAAGATCTACCTGGAGACGGACGCGCTCATGGCTTGGACGGTCGTGGTGATCGTCGTGAGCATGGCGCTGGAGCGGGCGTTCGTGCGCGCGATGCGCGGGCTCGTGGGCAGGAGGGAGGCGGCGCATGCGCGGTCTGTATGAGGTGACCAAGCGCTATGGCGGCCGGACGGTGCTGGATCGGTTCACGCTCGCGCTGCCGCAGGCGGGCGGCGTGTGCCTGTTCGGCCCGTCGGGCTGCGGCAAGACGACGGCGCTGCGCCTGCTGTGCGGGCTGGAGGCACCGGACGCGGGCGAGGTGCGCGGCCTGTCGGGGCTTCGCATCGCCTGTCAGTTTCAGGAGGACCGTCTGCTGCCCTGGTACAGCGTGGAGAAGAACCTCGCGATCGCCGCGCGTGCGGATCTGGACGCGGCGCGCATGTGGCTGGCGCGCGTGGGGCTTGCGGATGCGGGAGGCAAGCTGCCCGCGGAGCTGTCCGGCGGCATGCGCCGGCGCGCGGCGCTGGCCCGCGCGCTGATGTTCGGCGGCGACCTGCTCGTGCTGGACGAGCCGCTCAAGGAGCTGGATGAGGCCACGCGCCTGCGCATGCTCGAGCTGATCGCCGCATGCATGCCGGGGCGCACGACCGTGCTGGTCACGCACAGCCGCGACGAGGCGCAGGCCCTGGGGCTGCCGGTGATCGAGATGCCCACGGGAACGGAGGCGACGCCATGACGCACATGGATGCGGACAACGCGCGCATCCTGCAGCTGATGAGCCGCTTTCTGAACGAGGCGCCGGACTTCATCCGCCCGGAAGAGGTGCGGATGCTGACGCAGGACTGCGGCGTCGGCGCACAGGAGGCGTTTGCGCTGCTGTTGGCCGCCGCCGTGGGGCTGGACGTGGAGGCGCGGCCGGCGGATCGGGCGCTGTACCACCGCTATTTTCCGTGCATGGTGCATGCGCTGGATCCGGCTGCGTTCGAGGCCGACGCGTATTACCGGCGCGTGCGCGTGCAGGAGGCGCAAGAGGGTCGGTGCGCGTTGCGCCAGGGGCGCATTGCGCCGTGCGAGGCGTTCGTGTGCGACGACATCCTCTGCCTGGAGGACGGGCGCATGATCCCGCAGATCGGCTTTTTCCAGCGCGCGTTCACCTATCCCGCCATCCTGGAAGGCGGACGCGAGTGGATGACGGTCACGCCCAATGAGATCGCCACCATGCGGGAGCCCATCGCCCGGGCGCACGGCCGCGTGCTGACCTACGGGCTGGGCCTGGGCTACTTCGCCCATGGCGCGGCTTGCAAGGAGGAGGTCGAGTCGGTCACGGTCGTGGAGCAGAACGCGGACGTGATTGCGCTCTTCCGGCGCTGCATCCTGCCGCAGCTGGCGTGCGGGGAGAAGATCCGCATCGTGCAGGGCGACGCCTTTGCGTTTGCCGGCGCGCGCGAGGCAAACGACAGGTTCGACTTCGCGTTTGCGGACCTGTGGCACGACGTGGGCGACGGCCTGCCGATGTACCGGCGTCTGCGGGCGCTGGAGCAGCGCAACCCGAACACCGAATACGCCTATTGGATCGAGCGCTCGATGCGCTGCTACCTGTAGGCCAAGGAGGAGGAACGCCATGGAACGCCCGGACCTGACATGGCTCGGACGCACGGTCACCGTCACGGTGGACCGGCCGATGGGCACGTACCACCCTGGGCACGCCGACCTGTACTATCCCGTGAACTACGGATATGTGCAGGGCGTGACGGCGCCGGACGGCGAGGAACAGGACGCGTATATCCTGGGCGTGGACGCGCCCGTGCAGGCGTTCACCGGCGTGGTCGCCGCCGTCATCCACCGGCGGGACGACGTGGAGGACAAGTGGGTCGTCGCGCCGCCGGGGCTTCGCCTCACCGCGGAGGAGATCCGGGCGCAGACGCGCTTTCAGGAGCGGTTCTTCGACGCGCAGGTCATCCTGTAACGCAAGCGGCCCCCGTCCTTTCGGACGGGGGCCGCTGATGTGTGGACTCAGTACGCGATCTTCTGCTCGATGTAGGCGACCAGGTCGTCCACGTGCACGTGGTCCTGCTGCATGGTGTCGCGGTCGCGCACGGTGACGATGCCCTTCTCCTGCGTGTCGAAGTCGACGGTCACGCACATGGGCGTGCCGATCTCGTCCTGGCGGCGGTAGCGCTTGCCGATGGAGCCGGTCTCGTCGTAGTCGACCAGGAAGCGCGCGGCGAGCTTTTCGTAGATCTCGGTGGCCAGGCCGCCGAGCTTGTTCTTCTGCAGCGGCAGCACCGCGCACTTGAACGGCGCCAGCGCCGGGTGCAGGCGCAGCACGACGCGGCTGTCGCCGCCCTCGAGCGCCTCCTCGTCATAGGCGTCGCACAGGAACGCCAGGAACGCGCGCTCCACGCCCAGCGAGGGCTCAACACAGTAGGGTACATACTTCTCGTTCGTCACCGGGTCCAGGTACTCCATGGACTTGCCGGAGTGCTGCGCGTGCTGCGTCAGGTCGTAGTCGGTGCGGTCGGCGATGCCCCACAGCTCGCCCCAGCCGAACGGGAACAGGTACTCGAAGTCCGTCGTGGCCTTGGAGTAGAACGCCAGCTTCTCCGGCTCGTGGTCGCGCAGGCGCAGGTTCTCCTCCCTCAGGCCCAGGCCGAGCAGCCAGTCGCGGCAGAAGGCGCGCCAGTAGTTGAACCACTCCAGGTCCTCGCCGGGCTTGCAGAAGAACTCCAGCTCCATCTGCTCGAATTCGCGCACGCGGAAGATGAAGTTGCCGGGCGTGATCTCGTTGCGGAAGGACTTGCCGATCTGCGCGATGCCGGCGGGCAGCTTTTTGCGCGTGGTGCGCATGACGTTCTGGAAGTTGACGAAGATGCCCTGCGCGGTCTCGGGGCGCAGGTAGATCTCGGTGGAGGCGTTCTCGGTGACGCCCTGATGCGTCTTGAACATCAGATTGAACTGCCGGATGCCCGTGAAGTCCTTCTTGCCGCACACCGGGCAGACGATGTCGTGCTCGGCGATGTACTGCTCCAGCTCCGCGTTCGTCCAGCCGTCGCCGGTCTGTTCGCCGTGCGTGAAGTCCTCGATCAGCTTGTCCGCGCGAAAGCGCGCCTTGCACGCCTTGCAGTCCATCAGCGGGTCGTTGAAGCCGCCCACGTGGCCGGAGGCGACCCACACTTCGCGGTTCATGAGGATGGCGCAGTCCAGCCCGGTGTTGTACTTGCTCTCCTGCACGAACTTCTTCCACCAGGCGCGCTTGATGTTGTTCTTGAGTTCCACGCCCAGCGGGCCGTAATCCCAGGTGTTGGAAAGCCCGCCGTAGATCTCGGAGCCGGGGAAGACGAAGCCGCGGTTTTTGCACAGCGCGACGATCTTGTCCATCGTCTTTTCCATCGAAAAACCCTCCCGTGATGCAGAATTGGAATGAGAGAACACAAAAAGCGGAAGGAAACGCCCGTCGGACGCGCGGTTCACCCCGCTGCGCCAAGGGACGAAAGTTTCCTTCCGCGGTTCCACCCTTGTTGACGGCCCCTGGCCGTCCGCTCGTTGTCCGTCTTTCGCCGCTCGGGGCTTGCCGGGCCCGTCCTGGCGGCGAAACGACCTCTCTTATGATAAGGGAAGAGGCGGCGTTTGTCAAGCGCAAACGGCGCGCGTCAGCTTCCCGGCAGCTCGCGAAACATCGCCATGTAATACCGCCCGGGCAGGTGGTCCAAAAAGGAGACGGGCAGGAGCCGCCGGGGCCCCACGCGGCAGCGCATGCCCACGTGGCGGTAGCCCAGAAGCGCCGGCGGCACGCGGCATACGATGTCCGCCCCCTGCTCCACGCGCATCGTCATGAACACGCGCCGGTCGTAGGAGCGCGCGAACGCGGCGTTGCCCACGCGCGGGCAGCCGAAGAGCACGGCCTCGTAGCACCGGTCGGGGAAATTATATTGTAGATCCAGCGCGCACAGCACGGCCAGCGCCGCCCCGCGCGAGTGGCCCGTCACGCGCACGCGGCGCACCGCGTCGGTCATCATGCGGTGCAGCCGCCCGCGCACCGCCTCGCACTTGTAGGCGGCAAGAAAGCCCGCGTGCACGCGCACGGGCGAGGCGGCGTTGCCGTAGGGCACGGCCTTGCGGCAAAAGCGGAAGTTGCTGCGCCAGTCCGCCTTTGAATCCGTGCCCCGAAAGGCGATGGTCAGCGTGTCGCCCCTGCGGCGCACGGCGCACTGCACGCCGCTTCTGGCATCGTCGATGAACGTCATCTCCTCGCCCCGGCAGCGCGGCTGCACCGCCAGGTATGCATCCGCCGACAGCTCCATCAGGCCTAGCAGATCCTCTCTGTTCACGGGCATCACCTGCATCCAGCCTATGCGGCGGATGCGGCGCGCGTGTCAGCGCACGTATTCGCGCAGCTGGGTGGCCACGGGCGCGAGCGCCATGCCCACGCCCACGCCAAACGCGCCCTGGATCGCATTGGGGATCACCGCGCCCAGCGCGGCGCCCACGCCGTACAGCGCGCTCTCAAACAGGAAGTAACCCGCGATCATCACGACCTCGCACAGCAGAAACACCGGCAGATTGCGCATGCGCCGGCCCGTCTCGCACGAGGCCATGCGGCCCGCGATCAGCCCCATCGCCCCCTTGATCAGGAACGTAGGCGCAATGTAGACGAAGTAGCCGCCCAGCAGGTCCGCCAGCGCCGAGCCCAGCGCCGCCGAGAGCGCGCCCACGGGTCCGGTGAGCATCGCCGTAAAGAAGATGAAGCCGTCGCCCAGGTGCACGTATCCGTTGGTGATGGGCACGGGCAGCTTGACAATGTAGGTGGCCAGCAGCACCAGTGCGGCCAGCAGGCCGCAAATGGCAAGATTTCGGGTGTTTTTAAGGTTCACAGGCGCACACTCCTTTGAACGGGCGGCCTTCACGGATGAACAAGGGCCGCCCCGGATTTCGCATCATTGTAGCAAAATGCCCCTTCCCTGTCAATGCAAAAGCTGCTATGATATAAACGGGAATGTGTCATCATCAGGCTTGAAAAAAGGAGAGGGCGTCCCATGCACAGGCGGATCGACATGCGCAAGGCGGCGGTCAGCGCGATCGTGGCCAACGCGCTGCAGATTGTTGCGGTCGCGCTGTTGGCCGTGATGCTCTATCACAACCCCGCGGAGCTGGACATGCACGAGCTGCGTCTGGTCATCCTGGTCTGCGCTGTGACGGTGTGCTGGGGCGCGTTCATGGACATCGGCGCCGCGCTGACCAGCCTGCGCATACGCCGCCATGAGGATGAGTTGCGCGAGACCTGCGGGCGCATGGAGGAACTCAACCGCACGCTGCGCGCCCAGCGCCACGACTTCATGAACCACATTCAGGTCATCTACAGCCTCATTGAGATGAATGAGCCTCAGGAGGCCTGCGACTACATGGACCGCGTGTATGGCGACATCCAGCGCGTCAACCGGGCGCTGCGCACCGACAGCGTGGCGGTCAACGCGCTGCTGCAGGCCAAGCTGGCCGACTGCGAGCGGCGCGGCATCCGCATGGAGTTGGACATCCGCGCGGGATGGAAAAATCTGGCCATGCCGGACTGGGAGATGTGCCGTGTGCTGGGCAATCTCATCGACAACGCCATCGACGCCCTGCGCGACACCCCGGCGCCGCTGCTCGTCGTCTCCCTGCGCGAAGACCTCAAGGCCTGTCGCTTTGAGGTCAAGAACAACGGCCCCGCCATCCCTGTGCAAACTGTCGCGCACGTCTTCCTGCCCGGCTTCACCACCAAGCGCACCGGCCAGGGTATGGGCCTGTTCATCGTGCGCAGTCTCCTGCACGAATACGGCGGCGATATCTCCCTGCACAGCGAGGAGGGCCAGACGGTCTTCTCCGGCTTTGTGCCGAATAAAAAAGAGGAAAATGTGGAAAAACGGATTACGGATGCAATGGAATGCCCGGATACAACGTTAAATCCATGAAGGATTCTGTTTGAAACCAAGTCTTTGCAAAAACGAGAGAAAAGTATTACGAAAAGAAATTGACAAATTAATATTTTCGTAATATAATGCTCCTGAGACATGACGCGGGGGATGTGTATGCACACGCGGACGTCCTGTATCCAAAGGAACGTAAGAAGGGGTTTTGCCGAGATGAAGAAAATGCAGAGAAGAGCCTGGACGGCGGTCCTGATGGGGCTGCTGCTGACGTGCTGCCTCGTCGTGGGCGCCCAGGCTGCGGTCGGATACGAGGATGTGTACGGCCGCACGCTCGACCGGGTGCGCGTGCGCGCATCCGCTTCGATGTCCGCCGCCATCGAGGATAACATCGTCTCGGGCGCGTGCGTTTTCGCGCTCGACTCGGATTACGTTGGCGGCGTGACGTGGATTCGCGTGCGCTATCGCGACTACGAGGGCGACATCGCCACGGGCTGGGTGTGCCAGAACGACGGGTCCACCACCTATGTGCAGATGCTCAGCCGCTCAGACGCGAAGAATTACTTCGGCGTGGAGGACGGCGACCTGCCCAGCAAGCGGGTGGGCACGTTCACGCGCGCGGACAAGACCAGCTCCAACCAGACCTCCGGCTCCGTGAACAGCTACGGCTATCTGCAGCTGGGCTCGGAGGGCACGGCCGTGAGGAACCTGCAGAAAAAGTTGACGGCGCTGGGCTACTACGACGGCGAGATCACCGGCCACTTTGGCGAGAAGACCGAGGCGGCGGTCAAGGCCTATCAGACGAAGGCCGGCCTGTACTCGGACGGCATCGCCGGCCCGGCGACGCAGGCGAAGCTGTTCGGCACGAGCACGTCCTCGACCGCCGGCAGCAAGGTGAACCTGACCTCCGACGAGATCCGCCAGCTGCAGGAGAACCTCAAGGCGCTGGGCTTCTACGAGAGCGGCAGCGTGACGGGCAACTACGGCACGCTGACGGAGGAGGCCGTGCGCCAGTTCCAGCGCAAGTACGGGCTGGATGCGGACGGCATCGCCGGCACGAAGACGCTGGCGAAGATCCAGTCGCTGCTGGGTTCGTCCTCTTCGGGCACCGGCGCGGACGCCTCGGGCATGCTCAAGCCGGGTTCCAGCGGCACGGCGGTGCGCCAGTTGCAGGAGGATCTCAAGACGCTGGGCTTCTATGACGGCAGCGTAACGGGCAACTACGGCACGCTGACCGAGGACGCCGTGCGCCGCTTCCAGAAGCGCAACGGCCTGGACTCCGACGGCATCGCCGGCACGAAGACGCTGGCTGCCATCGCCAGTGCGCTGACGGGCGGTTCGTCCTCCTCGGGCGGAACGATCTCTACCTCCAGCGTCCTCAAGTCCGGCTCCAGCGGCACGGCGGTGCGCCAGCTGCAGGAGAACCTCAAGAAGCTGGGCTACTATGAGAGCGGCAGCGTGACGGGCAATTATGGCCCGCTGACGGAGGAAGCCGTGCGCCAGTTCCAGCGCAAGAACGGCTTGGATGCGGACGGCATTGCGGGCGCCAAGACGCTGGCCGCCATCAATAGCGCGATCAACGGCGGCGGCTCGTCCTCCGGCTCCAGCAGCTCGGGCAGCGCTACCGGCACGCTCAAGCTGGATGACGAGGGCGAAGAGGTCAAGCAGCTGCAGAAGGACCTGACGACGCTGGGCTTCTACTCCGGCGAGATCACCGGCCACTACGGCAGCATCACCAAGGAGGCTGTGCGCCAGTTCCAGAAGAAGAACGGCCTGGATGCGGACGGCATCGCTGGCGCCAAGACGCTCAACAAGATCAAGGCGCTCATCACCGGTGTGGATGATGAGGATCCCAGCGGCATCATCGTCACCCCGACGCTGCGCAGCAACTACGGCCGTACGAACAAGGACAAGGTTAACGTGCGCACCGGCCCGTCGACCAGCTACAAGAGCAAGACCATGCTCGCGCTCAATACCTACTTCCGCATCACGGAGTCGGTGAGCAACGATAACTACATCTGGTACAAGATCTCCTACACGGTGGGCGGCTACAGCTCCACCGGCTACATCCGCAGCGATATGGCGTATGTGCTCACCAAGACCGAGGCCGAGGATTACCTGGCCGGCAACGTGAGCGGCGGCGGCGAGGTGGTCGTCAACGGCTACGTCAAGATCACGGGCGACGGCGTGCGCCTGCGCATGCAGCCCAGCACGGACGCGGACGTGTACCGCTCTGCGGACAAGGGCGAGATCTTCGCCTACATCCGCACGACCACGGACGCCGCAGGCAAGACCTGGTACGGCCTGAAGATCGGCTACTGGGTCTATGGCGATTACGTGACCACGAACGTCTCTGATGAGGAGATCGCCGGCTCGGGCAGCTCCGGCTCCGGCTCGAGCAGCTCCGGCTACCGCACGCTCAAGCGGGGCATGGAGGGCGACGACGTGCGCAACCTGCAGCAGGCGTTGCGCCAGCTGGGCTACTACGGATCCCAGTACTCCATCTCCGGCAACTACGGCCTGTGGACGGCCGAGGCGGTGCGCCAGTTCCAGCTGGCCAACGGCCTGGACGCGGACGCCATCGCCGGCCCCAAGACGCAGGCGGCCATCTACGCCGCGCTCAACAACAGCGCGACCACCGATCCGGATCATTCGCTGGACGGCACTACCTACTACAACGTCGACTACTTCACGTACCGTGACGCGATCGTGAAGGCCTGGGGTTCGCAGACCGGGACGATCTACGACATCCAGAGCGGCAAGCAGTGGAACGTCAAGCACCTGTACCACGGCAACCACTTCGACGTGGAGCCCATGACCGCGGCGGATACCGCCGTCATGTGCCAGGCGTACGGCGTGAGTAGCGCGGACAAGATCCCGTACCACCGCCGCGCGGTGCTGCTGACGGTCGGCAATCAGACGTTCTGCGCCTCGATGTACGGCCAGGGCCACGGCGACGATACGCTGCCCAACAACAATTACAGCGGCCAGTTCTGTATCCACCTGAAGAACAGCAAGCTCAACGGTGGCGACAGCGGCGACAACGAGACGGTGGATAAAGACCACCAGGCGGCCATCCAGAAGGCCTACGACTGGGTCGTGAAGAACAAGGGCGTCACGCCCAAGGACGCCTATCCGTAATCGGTGGTTCTGTTTCAAACGCGCGCCCGGCTTTTGCCGGGCGCGCTTTGCACGGCGCTTGACAAACGGCCCGCGCAGGCGGTATAATAGGCCCCGATAGTCATAAACGCGATGAGGCGGAAGAGTACCGCGCGCAAAACGCCAAAGCGAGCCGGCAGAGGGTGGAAGGCCGGCGCGGGCGCGCGCGGGAAGCGGCCGCCGAGCGGCCTGCCCGAACGGAGTAGGGCGGGACGGGTTTCCCCGCCGTTACCGGGCAAGAGAGGGCGCGGCCATCCGCGCCAATCGGAGTGGTACCGCGAATGACAGCGCCTGTTCGTCCCCGAGCGATCAGGCGCTTTTTTATGTTTTTTGCCCATTTTGCCGATTTCGGAAAGGAGCATCCGCAACCATGAGCGTCAGACACACCACCTCCGACGAGCTGCGCGCGATGTGGCTCAGGTTCTTCCAGTCCAAGGGCCATGCCGTCATCCCCAGCGCGTCCGTCATCCCGGAAAACGACCCGACCGTCCTGTTCACCACCGCGGGCATGCACCCGCTGGTGCCCTACCTGATGGGCCAGAAGCATCCCGCCGGCAGCCGCCTGTGCGACGTGCAGAAGTGCATCCGCACCGGCGACATCGACGAGGTCGGCGACGCCTCGCACCTCACGTTCTTTGAGATGCTGGGCAACTGGTCGCTGGGCGATTACTTCAAGAAGGAGGCCATCGCCTGGTCTTGGGAGTTCCTGACCAGCCCCGAGTGGCTCGGGCTCGACCCGGACCGCCTGGCCTTCTCGGTCTTCGCCGGCGAGCCGGAGAACGGCATCCCCCGCGACGACGAGGCCGCCGGCTACTGGCGCGCAAACGGCGTGAAGGACGACCACATCTTCTTCCTGCCGCGCGAGAACAACTGGTGGGGCCCCGCCGGCCAGACCGGTCCCTGCGGCCCGGACACCGAGATGTTCATCATCACCGACAAGGCGCCCTGCGGCCCCGACTGCTCGCCCGCGTGCAGCTGCGGCCGATACCTGGAGATCTGGAACGACGTGTTCATGCAGTATCACAAGAACGCCGACGGCACCTTCGAGCCGATGGCGCACAAGAACGTGGATACCGGCATGGGCCTGGAGCGCACGATCTGCGTGCTCAACGGCAAGCAGACCGTCTATGACACCGACGCCTTCACGGGCATCCTGGCCAAGATTGCGGAGCTGTCCGGCAAGACGTACGGCGCGGACGAGCAGACGACGCGCGCGTTCCGCATCATCGCCGACCACATGCGTACGGCCACGATGATCCTGGGCGATCCGCGCGGCGTCTCTCCGTCCAATGTCGATCAGGGCTACGTGCTGCGCCGCCTCATCCGCCGCGCGGTGCGCTTTGGCATGGAGCTGGGCATGGGCGAGGGCTTTACCTGCGAGATCGCCAAGGTCATCATCGCCCAGTATCGCGAGGTCTACCCCGAGCTCAAGCAGAACGAGGCCTTCGTGCTCGAGCAGCTCAAGCTTGAGGAGGCGCGCTTTGCGCGCACGCTGCGCCAGGGCGAGAAGGAGTTCGCCAAGATGGTTGCGCGCATGGACGGCGGCACGGTCATCGACGGCGTGAGCGCGTTCAAGCTCTACGACACCTATGGCTTCCCCATCGAGATGACCAAGGAGCTGGCCGCCGAGCATGGCCTGACCGTGGACGAGGCGGGCTTTGCCGCGCGCTTTGAGCAGCACCAGAAGACCAGCCACGCCGGCGCGGAGCAGCGCTTCAAGGGCGGCCTGGCCGACCACAGCGAGCAGACCGCGCGCCTGCACACCGCCACGCACCTGCTGCACGCAGCGCTGCGCAAGGTGCTGGGCGACGAGGTCGCGCAGAAGGGCTCCAACATCACCGCCGAGCGCCTGCGCTTCGACTTCTCCTTTGGCCGCAAGATGACCAAGGAGGAGATCGCTGAGGTCGAGCGCCTGGTCAACGAGGCCATCGCCGCCGACGCGCCGGTCGACATGAAGGAGACGACCGTCGCGGAGGCCAAGGCCGAGGGCGCGATCGGCCTGTTCGAGAGCAAGTACGGCGAGAAGGTGCGCATGTACACGATGGGGCCGTTCTCCAAGGAGATCTGCGGCGGCCCGCACGCGAATCACACGGGCGAGCTCGTCTCGTTCAAGATCCAGAAGGAGGAGTCGTCCTCCGCGGGCGTGCGCCGCATCAAGGCGACGATCGGCGCCAAGGCCGAGTGACGCGGCCGACGACAGACAGCAAGGGCGCGGAGGCATGCCTCCGCGCCCTTTTGCGCTTTGAAGAACCCTATTCCGAGAGCTTCTGCGCCGCCTCCGTCCGCTCCGCGCGGGCGCGCATGACCGTCCACATGCGCAGCAGCAGGCCGCTCGCCGGCAGCGTGATCAGACCTGCGATCAGGTTTTCCGCCGAATGCGTCGGGGAGAGCGTGAAGATCGCCAGGTTGAGGACGAAGACGCTCACAGTCAGCGCGAGCAGCGTCGCGTACAGGCGGGCCAGCCGCCGCAGATACCGCGCCCTGGATGCGTTGTCGCTGTACAGCTCGAACGCCCCCTCCGACGCCGGCCGCCTCAGGTAGACCCAGTCGCACCAGCGCTGCACGCACTCGATGCCGGATTCCCGCAGGAAGGCCAGGTAGTCCGCCTGGCCTGCCGCATCGCCGCCGAGCAGCTCGATCCGGTAGACCCACGCGCCGGGCTCGCAGTCCTCAAACGTGTATATCCCTAGGAAAAAGCGCGTCATCGCCATCCCCTCGCGCGCCTTCGCGTTCAGAAACGCCTCTTCCTTTTGCGGGTCTGTCAGCAAGTGAAATTCACGCCTGCGCATCGTCTTTCCCTCCTAATATGTGGATGCCGTTCTGATACAGCTCGCCCAGCCGCCGCACCTCTGCGCGCAGCGCCGCGCGCCCCGCCTGCGCCAGTTGGTATTCCTTGCGCCGCGCGTCCGATGCCGCCGGCTCGATCCAGCCGCGTGCGCACAGCGTGTTCAGCGCCCCATACAGCGTGCCCGCGCCCAGCGCCACGCGCCCGCCGCTCATCTCTTTCACCCGCTGCATGATCCCGTAGCCGTGCAGCGGGCTGTCCAGCGACAGCAGGATGTAATAGACCGCCTCCGTCAGCGCGCCCTGCTCGTCCATCGTCAGGCCTCCCCTGTAACTATATCGGAATGCGATATATCGTTCGGCGGACTAATTATATCGTGATCCGATATAGTTGTCAAGTCCTTTTTTCTTGCAAAGGGGAACGGCGTCTGCTATCATGGACACACGAAAGGGGCGTGAGAACATGGAACGAAACGACGTGATCGTCGCATACGGAATGGACGCGGCGGCGATGGCGCGCGAGGTGCTGCGCGCGGCGCGCATCGAGGAGCTGATCGGGCGGCGGGATGCGCGCATCGCGTTCAAGCCGAACCTGGTGACGGCCGCGCCGGCGGAGCAGGGCGGCACAACGCACCCGGCGCTGCTGGAGGGCGCGATCGGCTACCTGAAGGAGCAGGGCTTTGAGCGCATCAGCATCGTGGAGGGCTCGTGGGTCGGCGAGCGCACGGCGCGCGCGTTCGAGGCGTGCGGCTATGCGGAGCTGGCGCGGCGCACGGGCGTGCGGCTGATCGACACGCAGCGGGACGGCGCGCACGAGGTCGACTGCGCGGGCATGCGGCTGCAGGTGTGCGACTGCGTGCGGGAGATCGACTTTCTGATCGGCGTGCCGGTGCTCAAGGGGCACTGTCAGACGGGCGTGACCTGCGCGCTCAAGAACATGAAGGGGCTGATCCCCAATGGCGAGAAGCGGCGCTTCCACGCGATGGGGCTGATGAAGCCCATTGCGCACCTGAATGCGGGCATCCGTCAGGACTTTGTGCTCGTGGACGCGCTGTGCGGGGACCTGAACTTTGAAGAGGGCGGCAACCCGGTGCGGCGTGGGCAGGTGCTGGGCTTTCGCGACCCGGTGCTGTGCGACGCATGGGCGTGCCGCGAGATGGGCTATGACCTGGACGAGGTGCCCTACGTCGGCCTGGCGGCGGCGCTGGGCGTGGGCAGCGCAGACCTGGAGGCTGCGCGCGTAACGGAGGTGAACCGCCCCGAGGCGGTCGCCCGCCCGCCGAAGCCGGCGCGGCGTGTGGCTGCGCTCAGCCGCTGCGTGCGCGAGCAGGAGGCGTGCAGCGCGTGCTATGCGAGCCTGATCTGCGCGCTGGAGCGGCTGGACGGCGAGGGCGTGCCCACCCCGCGCGAGGTCTGCATCGGCCAGGGATTCCGCGGCAAAGCGGGCGACGTGGGCGTGGGCGCGTGCACGGCGGGCTTTGCGCACAGCGTGGGCGGCTGCCCGCCGCGCGCGGCGGACGTGCTCGCGTTCCTTCGTGGCTTGCGCTGAGCCTAGCGGCGTGCGATGGCCGCGACGGCCTCGAGCAGGCGGTCGACGTCGGCATCCGTGTTGAAGGGGCCGGGGCTGACGCGGACCGCGCCGGTCTCCAGCGTGCCCAGCAGCTGGTGTGCGCCGGGCGCGCAGTGCAGGCCGCCGCGCACCGCGATGCCGCGCGCATCCAGCGCGTCGGCTACCTCGCCGGAGGCCAGGGCGCGCACGTTGAAGCTGACCAGCAGGCTGCCCGGCGGCGAGTAGAGGGCGACGCCGGGAATCGCGCCCAGGCCTGCGCGCAGCCGCTCGCACAGGCGGCGGTGGTGTGCGGCGATCTCGGCTTCGTGCTGGCACAGGAAGCGCACGCCCGCGGCGAGCCCGGCGATGCCGGGCAGGTTGAGCGTGCCGCTCTCGAAGCGGTCGGGCATGTCCTCGGGCTGAAACATACTCTCCGACATGCTGCCCGTGCCGCCCTGGCGCAGCGGGCGCAGCGCGACGCCCTCACGTACGTACAGGCCGCCGGTGCCGTGCGGGCCGAGCAGGCCCTTGTGGCCGGGAAAGGCCAGCAGGTCCGCGCCCAGCTCGTCCGGGCGCGCGGGCACGAGGCCCAGGCTCTGCGCCGCATCGACCAGCAGCGTGACGCCCGCGCGGCGGCATAGGGCTGCGATGGGCCGCACGTCCTGCAGCACGCCGGTGACGTTGCTGCAGTGCGTGAATACGACCAGGCGCGTGCGCCGCGTCAGCGCGGCGCGCACGCCCTCGGGCGTCACGCGCCCGTCCGGCCCGGGGTGCACGAGTGTGAGCGGGTTCAACCCGGCGCGCGCGCGCTCGCTGAGCGGACGCAGCACGGAGTTGTGCTCCAGCAGCGTGGCCACGGCATGATCGCCCGGGCGCAGGATGCCGTGGATGGCGGTGTTGAGCGCGTCGGTGCAGCTCTGGCAGAACACCACGCGCGAGGGATCGGCCACGCCCAGCAGCGCCGCGAGCTGTTCGCGGCAGCCCCAGACGATGCGCCCGGCGGCCAGCGCCAGGCGGTGACCGGCGCGGCCGGGGTTCGCGCCGGCCTTTTCCAGCGCGCCGGCCATGGCCTGCGCTACCTGCGGGGCCTTGGGAAAGCTGGTCGCCGCGTTGTCCAGATAGATCAAGGATGCTTCCTCCCTTCGTCACGCAGCGGGGCCGCGCGCAATACAGTATATTAAGCGCGCGGCGGGGCATGCCGCGCGCAGGCGAAGATGGGGGGCATGCGGATTGGACGGAGAGGTTTTCGGCATTGCGGCGTTCCGCTCGCGCCAGCAGGTGCTGCGCTTTGAGGGCGCGCTGCGGCGCGCGGGCATTCGCGCGCAGGTGGTCGCCACGCCGCGGGATGTGGCAATCGGCTGCGGGCTGTCGGTGCGCTTTGAGACGGCGGATACGGATGCGGTGCTCGCCGCCTATGATCGGACGCGTCCGGGCAACCTGATCGGCTTTTATCACGTGGACAGGCGCGGCGGCGGCCGTCCGGGGCTGTACCCCATCGACGTGCGGCGGGGTTGAAAAGGCGGGAAAAAGCGCGTATAATGGGGGAAAGACGCCGTAAGGGGGATGTCCGCCATGGACCGCAAGGAAGCGATACTCGCCGAGCTCGCCCGACTCTACCCGGATGCGAAGCCCGCGCTACACTTTTCCAACGCCTATGAGATGCTCGTGGCGACGGTACTCTCCGCGCAGTGCACGGACGTGCGGGTCAACATGGTGACGCCCGCGCTCTTTGCGGCCTATCCCGATGCGGCGCATCTGGCGGCGGCGGAGCCAGCCGAGATCGAGCCGTACATCCGCTCCTGCGGCTTTTATCACCACAAGTCCCAGAATCTTGTCATGGCCGCGCGCGCCCTGGTGCGCGAGCACGGGGGTGAGGTGCCCAACGACTTTGAGGCGCTGCAGAAGCTGCCGGGCGTCGGGCGCAAGACGGCCAACGTCGTCATGGCCAACGCCTTCGGCGCGGACGCCATCGCGGTGGACACGCATGTATTCCGCGTGTCCAACCGGCTGGGGCTGGTGCATGCGGACGACGTGCTGCAGACCGAGCTGCAGCTGCAGCAGGTCATCCCCAAGGGCAGTTGGTCGGCCGCGCACCATTGGCTGATCTACCACGGCCGGCGCGTGTGCGCGGCGCGCAAGCCCGCGTGCGAGCGCTGCACGCTGCGGGCGCTTTGCGAGCATGCGCAGGCCGCGGCGCAATAAGACGAAAAACCCCCGGCGAAAACGGCCGGGGGCCTTTTTTATTTTGCGCTTTCGTGGTATAATGATTTGCTTCTAAGCCAATATTGATCCCTATCACGCACGGGAGGGTACCATGTCGCTTTTCGTAGATCAGGTAAAAATCACCGCCAAGGCCGGCAACGGCGGCGACGGCGCGGTGTCCTTTCACCGCGAGAAATACGTGCAGAACGGCGGCCCCGACGGCGGCGACGGCGGCCGCGGCGGCAGCGTCGTGCTGCTGGCGGATCCCAACATGCACACGCTGATGGACTTCCGCTTCCGGCGCAAGTACGTCGCCGAGGGCGGGCAGAACGGCTCGGGCCGCCTGTGTAAGGGCAAGAGCGGCGAGGACTTGATCGTCAAGGTGCCGGTCGGCACGGTCGTGCGCGAGGTGGCAACGGGCCGCCTGTGCGCGGATATGCACGAGGCCGGCCAGCGCCACGTGCTGCTGCACGGCGGGCGCGGCGGCTGGGGCAACAGCCACTTTGCGACCTCGACCCGCCAGGCGCCGGGCTTTGCCAAGCCGGGGCAGAAGTGCGAGGCGCGCGAGTTTGAGCTGGAGCTCAAGTCCATCGCGGATGTCGGCCTGGTCGGCTACCCGAACGTGGGCAAGTCGACCATCCTGTCCGTGGTGACGTCGGCCAAGCCCAAGATCGCCAACTACCACTTCACCACGCTCACGCCGAACCTGGGCATCGTGCGCCATCGCGGCGAGGATTTCGTCCTGGCCGACATCCCCGGGCTCGTCGAGGGCGCGCACGCGGGCGTCGGCCTGGGCCACGCGTTCCTGCGCCACGTCGAGCGCACGCGCCTGCTCGTGCACGTGGTGGATGTGTCCGCCAGCGAGGGCCGCGACCCGGTGGAGGACTTTGAGCACATCGTCGACGAGCTGGCCTGCTACGGCGCGCTGGCCGACCGCCCGCAGATCGTGGCGGCCAACAAGGTCGACCTGCCGGGCGCGCAGGAGCATTTGCAGCGCCTGCGCGAGCACCTGCGCCTGACGGACATCGAGGTCTATCCCGTCAGCGCGGCGACGCGCCAGGGCTTTGACGCGCTGCTGGACGCGGTCGTGCGCGCGCTGGCGCAGCTGCCGCCCATCGAGGTGTACGAGGCGGAGCCCGAGCCCGTCCAGGCGGATGCGCTCGCGCCGTTCACGGTGCGCCGCGAGAACGAGCTGTACGTCGTGGAGGGGCCGGCGGTGGAGCGGCTGCTCGACTCGGTCAACTTCGACGACGAGGAATCGCTGAACTGGTTCCACCGCACGCTGCGCCGGCTGGGCGTCATCGACGCGCTGCGCGAAAAGGGCGCGGCGGAGGGCGACACCGTCGCCATCGCGGACATGGAATTCGACTTTGTGGAGTGAGGAGAAACGCATATGACGAGCAAACAGCGGGCCATGCTGCGCGGCATGGCCAATACGCTCCAGCCCATCCTGCACGTGGGCAAGGACGGCGTGACGGACAACATCGTGCAGCAGGCCTGGGAGGCGCTGGAGGCGCGGGAGCTGATCAAGGGCACGGTGCTGGAGACGTCGCCGCAGAGCGCGCGCGAGGTCATCGCCCAGCTGTGCGAGCGCACGCACGCCGAGCCCGTGCAGTGCATCGGCAACCGGTTCGTGATCTACCGGCCCGCCAGCAAGAATCCGAAGATCGTGCTCGAGTGAGCAGAACAAGGCCGGGGCTTTCAAAGCCCCGGCCTTTGACGTGGTCAGATGATCTCCAGCGCGTCCCGGTCTGGCAGCGGCGGGAACGGGCGCGAGGGTAGGCTCTGGTACCAGAACGCGACGGAGGAGATGTCGTCCTGCAGGGGCAGGTAACGGCCGCCGCTGCGCCAGCCCAGCGCCTGGATCGTCACGCGCAGGCGCTCGTCAAAGCGCACGGGATCGACGATGTGCCAGCGGTACAGCCCGAAGCGCTGCTGCGAGCGATAGACGCCGTCCGGCTCGATCACCTGCGGCATGCCCGAATAGGGCGTGGTGAAGGGCGCATAGCGGTGGGTCTTCTGGTTTTCAAAGTTGTATGAGCCGCAGAAGTAGTCCTCCGTGCCCGTGCCGCAGATCGTGGGCGCGTCGGTGTCGCCGTCGATGTAGAACTTGATCTCGCCTTCGCCCCACCAGCCGCAGTTGTTCACGCCCCAGCACATGTACACGCCCACGTACTGGCCCCGGCCCTCCACGCCGTCCAGGATGGTGTACACGCCCTTGTAGGGCAGGGGATTCACCCGGCGGAACTGCGCATGGAAGTAGGCGATGTCTTCTGGCAGGTCGCACAGCGTGTAGTCGACCTGATAGAAGAGCACCATCTCCTGCGGGGCGCGGTTTTCCACGGTGATGCGGCAGCGCTTGCGGAAGGGCATCTTCCAGTAGCAGTTGAGCGCGGAGCCGGGATTGACGCACACGGCCAGCGAGGAGATCTGCGCGTACTCGCCCCAACCGCAGGCGAAGAAGTCGCCGACAGGGCATTCGACGCTCGGGTAGGCCTGGTCGTCCCAATAGAAGCGCAGGATCACGTCGCGCCAGGCGCCAGTGGGCGTCATCCAGATGTGGTCGATGGTGCCGGGGCCTTCGATGTCGCCCAGCGTGAAGGTCTCGCCCGCCTTGATGACGACAAAGGGATTGACCTTCCAGCCGGCGCCCAGGTCGCGCGCGGCATTGCGGGCGCTGCCCTGCTCCAGCGGGCACAGGCCGCCGCGGCCGGGCGCGCCGTCGGGATTTTCAGGGGAGAGGGAGCGGCTCTTCGCGCGTGAGAGCAGCGCGAGGTCGGCCAGACCGCCGCCGAGGGGGTGGAACATGCGAAAAACGCCTCCTTCGAGCAAAATGCTGCCTACAGTATAGCAGAGCGGCGGGCGGATGAACAGGCGCGGGGCGCAGGTGCGAAGAAAAATGCAACCTCCCCGCCCGGCCAAGCGGACGGGGAGGCAAGGCGCGCCGGACCGTCAGTCCAGAAATTCCTCGTTGAGCGTGACGCCGAAGTCCCGCGCGATGGCGCGCAGGTCGTCGTCCCCGATCGTCTGGCGGATGCCCTGGCCGCAGGAGAGGGCCAGCACGTGGATCTGCGCGGCCTTCTCGATGGTGTGCATCAGGCCGAAGGTCGTGTCAAAGTCCGGGCCGGAGACGAACAGGCCGTGGTGCGCCCAGACGGCCGCGTCGAAGCGCTTCATCAATTCGCTCGTGGCCATGGCGATCTGCGGGCCGCCGGGGACCATCCACGGCACGACGCCCACGCCCTGTGGGAAGACGACCGGGCACTCCGTGGCGCTCTTCCACAGCGCGCGGGTGAAGTCGCGGCTGGTGAGCGGCAGCACGTACGTCAGCGCGATGACGTGCGCCGGATGCGCGTGGTAGATCACGCGGCAGGCGCCGTCCGTGGCCTGCACGCGCACGGCATGGTTCATGAAGTGGCTCTCGAATTCGCTGGTGGGGCGTCCGCCCTTCGTCAGGCCCCAGACGATGCGGAAGGCGTCGCCTTCCTCGTTGATCTGCACGATGCACAGGTTCTCCTGCGGGCAGCGGGCGACGTTTTGAAAGTACTTGCCGCTGCCGGTGGCGATGAAGTGCTCGCCCGCCAGGTGCGGCGCGCGCACGCCCATGCGCACGTACGGGCGGTCATAGGCGAAGAAGGGCGCGGCCAGCGCCGCCTCCTCGCGCGTCATGCGGTAGGTCAGGTTGCCGCCGTTGCGCTCGTGCCAGCCCTGCTGCCAGCCGGCCTCGCAGGTGCGTATGTAGTCCTGCATGCACGCGATGTCCAGAATGCTGTTCATGTCCGAATCGACCTCCGTCTCTTGTCAGGCGCGGCGGGAGAGCACGTCGCGCTCGTAGCGCCGCACCTCGGGCAGCCATTCGCCGTCCTGCGGCGCGCCGCATACGCGGCAGTACTGCGCCCAGACCTCGCCGAAGGGCAGCGTCTTGAGCTCCTCCTGGCGCACCAGCAGCGCGGTGAAATCGCCGGCGTCCTGCAGCGCCTTCAGCTCGGCATGGGGCGTGAGCAGCGCGAGGAGCAGCGCCTTTTGCACGTTGCGCAGGCCGACCACCCATGCCGCCACGCGGTTGATGGACGCGTCGAAGTAGTCCAGCGCGATGTTCACGCGCCCCTCCAGGCCGCCGCAGCGCACGATCTCGGCGCAGATCTCGCGCGTCTCGTCGTCCAGGCGCACGACGTGGTCGCTGTCCCAGCGCATGGGGCGCGTGATGTGCAGCGCGATCTCGGGGAAGAAGGCGAGCATCGCCGGGATTTTGTCGCTGACCATCTCCGTGGGGTGGTAGTGGCCGTTGTCCATGAGCGGGATGCACTTGTCCATGTGCAGCGCCGCGTAGCCGAGCGCGAACTCCGCGCTGCCTACGGTGTAGGCCTCGACGCCGATGCCGAAGACCTTCGACTCGATGCAGGGCTTGACCAGATGGAAATCATACGGCTCGGCGAGGATCTCGTCGATCGAGTCGCGGTAGCGCAGGCGCGGGCCCATGCGGTCGGCGGGCACGTCCTTGAAGCCGTCGCCCGTCCAGATGTTCATGACGCACGGCTGGCCCAGCTCCCGCGCCAGGTATTCGCTGATGCGGATGCACGCCTTGCCGTGGTCGATCCAGAAGCGGCGCGTGGCCTCGTCGGGCGAGGCGAGCGTCAGCGGGTCGCAGCGGGGGTGGGAGAAGAACGTCGGGTTGAAGTCCGCGCCCAGGCCGCGCTCGCGGCAGAAGGCCACCCAGCGCTCAAAGTGCCGGGGCTCGATCGCGTCGCGGTCGGCCCAGCCACTGCGCGCGTCGAAGATGGCATAGCAGGCGTGCAGGTTCAGCTTCTTGCGGCCCGGGCAGAGCGAGAGCGCCAGGTCCAGGTCGTCCATCAGCTCCTCGGGCGTGCGGGCGCGGCCGGGATAGTTGCCGGTCGTCTGGATGCCGCCGGTCAGCGGTCCGCCGCCCTTCTGGTCAAAGCCGCGCACGTCGTCGCCCTGCCAGCAGTGCAGGGAGACGGGCACGCGCCGCAGCCGCTCGATGGCGGCGTCGGCGTTCACGCCGGCGGCGGCGTACTGCGCGCGGGCATGTTCATATGCACTCATGGTCAAACCTCCTTTGGATCGCCCTGGGGCGTCACAATGTCGATGGGGAAGCTCTCGCGCACGAGCGCGCGCGCCGCCTCGCGGGACGCGATCTCGCCCGCGCCCATCATCTGCGCCAGCACGTTGCCCAGCGCCGTGGCCTCCACGGGCCCGGCGGTGACGGGCAGGCCGCACGCGCGCGCGGTCAGCTCGTTCAGGTAGGCGTTCTGGCAGCCGCCGCCCACGATGCACACGCGCCGCACCGGGCGGCCGGAGCGCCGGGACAGCTCGCGCACGGTGCGCGCATAGCTGTCCGCCAGGCTGTGCAAGACGCACGCGCACAGCTCGCCGGGGGTCTGCGGCACGGGCTGACCGGCCGCGCGGCAGGCATCCCGCACCGCGCGCGTCATGTCCTCGGGCGCGAGGAAGGCGGGATCGTCCACGTCGATGCGCCCGGCGAATTCGTCCGCCAGGCGCGCCTGGGCCGCCAGCTCGCCAAAGCCCGGCCGGCCGGGCAGCTCCGCGCGGATGCGCTGGACGATCCACAGGCCCATGATGTTCTTGAGGTAGCGGATCGTGCCAAAGCAGCCGCCCTCGTTGGTCAGGTTGGCCCGGCGGCTCTCCTCGCTCAGCACGGGCTGGGGCAGCTCCACGCCCATCAGGCTCCACGTGCCGCTGGACAGGTACGCGTCGCCCGGCCCGATGGGCGCGGCCAGCACGGCGGCGGCGGTGTCGTGCGTGGGCGGCAGCACCACGTCGCACGAGAAGCCCACGCGCGCGGCCACCTCGGGCAGCAGCCGTCCCACGCGCGCGCCCGGCTGGCGCAGCGGGCCGAACAGACGGCGCGGCAGGCCGAGCCGGTCGATCAGCTCAAAGTCCCAGTCCCGCCGGCGGGCATCCACCAGCGCCGTCGTCGAGGCGTTCGTGTATTCGCGCGCCGCCACACCCGTGAGGCGGTAGTGCAGGTACTCGGGCATCATCAGCATCGTCTGCGCGCGGGCGAGCGCCTCCGGCTCGCGCTCGCGCAGGTACAGCAGCTGATAGACGGTGTTGAACGGCTGCTTCTGGATGCCCGTGCGCGCGTACAGCTCGGATTCGGACAGCGTGCGGCGCAGCACGTCGTCCATGCCCTGCGTGCGCGCGTCGCGGTAGGCGACCGTGTCGCCGATGAGCCGCCCGTCTCCGTCGAGCAGCGCGAAGTCGACCGCCCACGTGTCGATGCCCATCGACGCGGGCACGACGCCCGCGTCCCTGCACGCCTCCATGCCGCGCAGCACGTGCTCAAGCAGCGCCTGCGCGTCCCACACGAGCCGTCCGCCGCGGCGCTGCATGCCGTTTTCAAACCGGTAGATCTCCCGCAGCGTCAGCCGCCCGCCCTCGATCTGCCCGAGCATGTGCCGCCCGCCGGACGCGCCGATGTCCACAGCCAGGTAGGCCCGTCCCATGCGCATCCCTCCTTTGACTGATTCCAGTATAGCGGAGCGCAAGGGAAAAAGAAAGGACGTGATTTGACCGAAATCACGTCTTGATTTGCCGGGGATCATGCGCGCATCTGACGGCGGTATGCGGCGGGCGTCACGCCGAAGCGCGCGCGGAATGCGCGGTGAAAGTAGCCAGTGTTGTCGTAGCCGACCAGGTCGATGATCCGGCACACGGGCAGGCCGGTCGTGCGCAGCAGGTAGGCGGCCTTGTCCAGGCGCTTGCGGCACAGCAGCGTGCGGTATGTCTCGCCTGTGGCGGCGTGCACGAGACGGGACAGGCGCGGCAGGGGTATGCCGGTGCGTTCGCACAGCGCGCCCAGGGAGCTGCGGGCATAGTTTTCTTCGATGTCACGCAGCACGCACAGCACGGCCTCGTCCTGCACGCGCCCGGGCTGCGCGCCGGTCTCGCTGCGCAGGCAGGCGGCCAGGTGCATGAAGAGCAGCTCCATCGTCGCCTTCTCCAGGCCGCGCAGCCCCTCGTCCGGGGTGAGCAGGCTGAGCACGAGGTTTTCCAGCAGGTTCTGCACGGGCAGGTCGCCGGCCACGTGGAAGAGCAAAAAGGCCGGCGCGTCAGGGCGCGGGGCCAGGCAGCCGGTCAGGAAGCGCCCCAGCAGCGTCTCCTGCCCGATGCGCTCGGCGGCGGTGTCGAAGAACTGGGGCAGTACGATGAAGTTGACGGCGATGTCCGACGCATCCGCACGGTCAATGGCGTGGCAGGCGCCCGGCCCCAGCAGCAGCAGCTCGCCCGCCTGCAGCGTGACGGTCTGCGCGTCGTCGATGTGATGGACCGTCCGGCCGCGGATCATGTAGAGCATCTCGACGTAGTTGTGGCTGTGGCGCGGAAAGGGCGCAAAGCGCGTGTGCTTGCGCAGCGCGATCATCTGGCCGCGGCGCAGCATCTTGTCGCGATCGACGGTGAAGTCCTGCGCGAAGGTATAGGCCGTGCGGTCGACCTGCGCGCCGCGCAGCAGGCGGGCCTCCTCGGGCGTCGTCTCGCCAAGGCGGCGGATCAGCTCTTCGCGCATGCGCACCCCTCCCGTCTACGCCTGATGGCGCGCGAGAAACGCGTCGATCGCCGCGCAGGCCTGCGCGATGGGATCGTCCGTCATGTCCAGCCAGACGATGTCGGGATGGCGGCGGAACCACGTCATCTGCCGCTTGGCAAACTGCTTGATCGCCGTGGCGAGCAGCGCAGTCATCTCCTGCTCGGAGGCGATCTCGCCCGTCAGGTAGCGGCACACGAAGCGGTATTCCAGCCCCAGGCCCAGCAGAAAGTCGCGGCTGACGCCCGCGTCCATCAGGCCGCGCACCTCGTCCACCAGCCCCTCCCGCATGCGCCGCTCCAGCCGCTCGTCGATGCGCGCGCACAGCGTCTGCCGGTCCCACGTGACGCCCAGGCGCAGCGCGTCGTAGCGCGGCTCCTTGCGCGGGGGCTGCAGGTCGCCCGCCTCGATGCGCTCCAGCGCGCGCATGACGCGGTTGCGGTTGTGCGGGTCGACGCTCGCGCCGGGCATGCGCTCCATGAGCATCTCGTACAGGCGGGGCGTGGAGAACGTCTCCAGATGCGCGCGGTAGGCCAGGTCGGGCGCGCGGTCCGAGAGCGCGTAGCCGTCTGCGACGGCGTCGACGTACAGCCCCGTGCCGCCGACAATGAACGGGAGCCGGCCGCGGCCGCGGATCTCCTCGATCGCCGCATAGGCCATGCGCTGAAAGTCGGCCATGGAGAAGAAGTCGCCGGGCTCGCACACGTCCAGCAGGTGGTGCGGCACGCCCTTCATCTCCTCGGGCGTGATCTTGCCGCTGCCCAGGTCCAGCCCGCGAAAGACCTGGCGCGAATCGGCGGAGACGATCTCGCCCTCGTAGCGCAGGGCGAGCTCAACCCCCAGACCGCTCTTGCCCGAGGCGTTGGTGCCGACGACGGCGATGAGGGGCGGCAGGCTGTGCATGGAACATTTCTCCTCACGTGCTTGTTGCTTCCCATTATAACAGATCGCCGCGCGCGGGACAAGCGAGGCAGTCACGCCTTTTTTGCGCTTTTTCTGCGAACGGGCGTTCTAATTTGCGGCGAAATGTGGTATAATACAGATTCGAAACAGACGGGCGGAACGCCGCCCAAAGGGAGTGTGACCGACGTGGAAGGGCGCTTTGTGCTCAAATCTCCGTTCAAGCCGCAGGGCGACCAGCCCCAGGCAATCGAGGCGCTCGCGCGCGGCATCGAGCAGGGCGACCGGGGGCAGGTGCTGCTGGGCGTGACGGGCTCGGGCAAGACGTTTACGATGGCGTCGGTCATCGAGCGGGTGCAGCGGCCCACGCTCGTCATCGCGCACAACAAGACGCTCGCGGCGCAGCTGTGCGCGGAGTTTCGCGAGTTCTTCCCCGACAGCGCGGTGGAGTACTTCGTCAGCTACTACGACTACTACCAGCCCGAGGCGTACATCGCCTCCACGGATACGTACATCGAGAAGGACGCGTCCATCAACGACGAGATTGAGCGCCTGCGCCACAGTGCCACGGCGGCGCTGCGCGAGCGCAACGACGTCATCGTCGTCGCGTCGGTCTCGTGCATCTACTCCATGGGCGATCCCAGCGAGTACGAGGGCATGATGGTCTCGCTGCGCCCTGGCATGGAGATGGGCCGCGACGGCCTGCTGCGCAGCCTGGTGGACATCCAGTACACGCGCAACGATGTGGAGTTCGACAGAGGCACATTCCGCGTTCGGGGCGATGTGGTGGAGATCATTCCGGCAAACAGCAACGATAAGGCAATTCGCGTGGAGTTTTTCGGCGATGAGATCGACCGCATTTCCCAGGTGGATGTCGTCAGCGGCCACGTGGAGATGGTGCTCGACCATGCGGTCGTCTTCCCGGCCACGCACTACGCGACGCCGCGCGAGACGATCGACAGGGCCATCGAGGACATCGAGCGCGACCTGGCGGCGCGCGTGCAGGAGCTCAAGGACGACGATCGGCTGCTGGAGGCGCAGCGCCTGTCCCAGCGCACGAACTACGACATCGAGATGCTGCGCGAGATCGGCTTTTGCACCGGCATCGAGAACTACTCGCGCTACTTCGACGGGCGCAAGCCCGGCGACGCGCCCTACACGCTGCTGGACTACTTCCCCAAGGGGTTCATCTGCTTCATCGACGAGTCGCACGTGACGATCCCGCAGATCCGCGCGATGTTCAACGGCGACCGCGCGCGCAAGACGTCGCTGGTGGAGTACGGCTTCCGCCTGCCGTCGGCGTTTGACAACCGGCCGCTGCAATTTCATGAGTTTGAGGAGCGCATCGGTCAGACGGTCTACGTCAGCGCCACGCCTGCGCCCTATGAGCTGGAGCGCTCCTCGCAGGTGGTCGAGCAGATCATCCGCCCCACGGGCCTGCTGGATCCCGAGGTCATCGTGCGCCCGGCCCAGGGCCAGGTGGACGACCTGCTCTCCGAGGTGCGCACCGTCACGGCCAAGGGGCAGCGCGTGCTCGTCACCACGCTGACCAAGAAGATGGCCGAGAGCCTGACGGGCTATCTGCAGGAGATGGGCGTGCGCGTGCGCTACCTGCACTCCGACATCCAGACGATGGAGCGTCAGGAGATCATCCGCGCGCTGCGCCTGGGCGAGTTCGACGTGCTGGTGGGCATCAACCTGCTGCGCGAGGGCCTGGACATCCCGGAGGTCGCCCTCGTGGCGATCCTGGATGCGGACAAGGAGGGCTTCCTGCGCTCCGAGGTCTCGCTCGTGCAGACCATCGGCCGCGCCGCGCGCAACGTCGAGGGCCGCGTCATCATGTATGCGGACGTCATGACCGACAGCATGAACGCCGCCATCTTCGAGACCAACCGCCGCCGCCAGCTGCAGATGGCCTTCAACGAGGCCAACGGCATCACGCCCCAGTCCGTCAGCAAGGCCGTGCGCGACCTGCTCGAGATCGGCCACGCGCCCGGCGAAAAGAAGCGCTCCCGCCTGCGCGAGGCGCCCCTCACCGACGAGGAGCAGCGCCGCATGGAGGAGCACATCGAGGAGCAGATGCTGCAGGCCGCCGCCAACCTCGACTTCGAGCTGGCCGCCAAGCTGCGCGACCGGCTGTTCGCGCTGCGCGGCGAGGCGTCGCCCGCGCCGGGGCCGCAGGTCAGGGGACGCCAGCGCGCGCGGCGTCGCAGCCGTTAAATAAAAACACTTGTTCTCATTTTATTTTTATGCTATAATGACAGCGCAAAAGAAGCACCTTAAAGAGGCATCTCAACGACCGCTCAGCCTGTGGAGGTTCTCCGTGCAAGATCAAATCGTCATCAAGGGCGCGCGTGAGCACAATTTACAAAATGTGGATTTGACGATCCCGCGGGACAAGCTGGTGGTGTTTACCGGCCTGTCGGGCAGCGGCAAGTCGTCCCTGGCGTTCGACACGCTCTACGCCGAGGGACAGCGGCGCTATGTCGAGTCGCTCTCATCCTACGCGCGCATGTTTTTGGGCCAGATGGAAAAGCCCGACGTCGACTACATCGACGGCCTGTCGCCGGCCATCTCGATCGACCAGAAGACGACGAGCCGCAACCCGCGCTCGACGGTCGGCACTGTTACGGAAATTCACGACTATCTGCGCCTGCTCTATGCGCGCATCGGCATCCCGCACTGCCCGGTGTGCGGCAAGGTGATCCGCCAGCAGACGGTCGATCAGATGGTCGACCAGATCCTGGCGCTGCCGGAGCGCACGCGCGTGCAGATCCTCTCGCCGCTCGTGCGCGGGCGCAAGGGCGAATACCAGAAGCTGCTGGAGGACGTGGCCAAGCAGGGATTTGTGCGCGTGCGCGTGGACGGCGAGACGTACGACACGGGCGACGTGCCGCCGCTGGCCAAGCAGAAGAAGCACACCATCGAGGTGGTGGTGGACCGCATCGCCGTGCGGGAGGGGATCCAGACGCGGCTGACGGACTCGCTGGAGACGGCGCTCAAGCAGTCCGGCGGCCTGGCGGTGGCGGACATCGGCCCCGGCGAGCGGGAGCTTCTCTTCTCGCAGAACTATGCGTGCCCGGACTGCAATGTGAGCATCGAGGCGCTGGAGCCGCGGCTGTTCTCGTTCAACAGCCCGTTCGGCGCGTGCCCGACGTGCTCGGGCCTGGGCAACCTGATGAAGGTCGACCCGCAACTGGTCATCCCCGACTGGAGCAAGAGCCTGCGCGAGGACCCGATCCAGGCGACGGGCTGGAACACGCGCGATCCCTCGTCGCAGGCGAACATGTTTTTCGAAGCGCTGGCCAAGCACTACGGCTTTTCGCTGGACACGCCGCTGCGGGAGCTGCCGCAGGAGATCGTCGACGTTTTGCTCTATGGCTCCAAGGGCGAGAAGATCCGCGTCGAGTACAGCCGGGCGCAGGGCAGCGGCAGCTTCACCGTGCCGTTTGAGGGCATCATCACGACGATCGAGCGCCGCTATGCCGAGACCAGCAGCGACGGCGCCAAAGAGGCCTACGAGGAGCTGATGACCCAGACGCCCTGTCCGGACTGCGGCGGCCGGCGGCTCAAGCGCGAGGCGCTGGCCGTGACGGTCGGCGGCAAGAACCTGGCGCAGGTGTCGGACATGTCGGTATTGCAGGCCAAGAAGTTCTTTGACGGGCTGGAGCTGACCGAGAAGGAGCGGATGATCGCGCACCAGCTGCTCAAGGAGATCGGCTCGCGCCTGGGCTTCCTGGCGGACGTCGGGCTGGACTACCTGACGCTCTCGCGCTCGGCCTCCACGCTCTCGGGCGGCGAGGCGCAGCGCATCCGCCTGGCCACGCAGATCGGCTCCAGCCTCGTGGGCGTGCTCTACATCCTGGACGAGCCGTCCATCGGCCTGCACCAGCGCGACAACGAGCGGCTGCTGTCCACGCTCAAGAACCTGCGCGACCTGGGCAACACGCTGGTCGTCGTGGAGCACGACGAGGACACGATGTACGCGGCGGATCAGATCGTGGACATCGGCCCGGGCGCGGGCGCGCACGGCGGGCGTCTGATCGCGCAGGGCACGGTCGAGGAGATCAAGCAGAACCCGAATTCGATCACCGGCCAGTACCTGTCGGGCCGGCGCTATATCCCCATCCCGAAGGTGCGGCGCAAGCCGGCGGGCTTCATCACCGTGCGCGGCGCGCGCGCACACAACCTCAAGCGCATCGACGTGGACCTTCCGCTGGGCGTCATGTGCGTGGTGACGGGCGTGTCGGGCAGCGGCAAATCCTCGCTCGTCAACGAGATCGTGTACAAGGCGCTCGCGCGCGACCTCAACCGCGCCAAGATCCGCCCCGGCGACTTTGACGGGTTCGACGGCCTGTTCCCGCCCGAGGGCCGGCCCGTGCTGGACAAGGTCATCGCCATCGACCAGTCGCCCATCGGCCGCACGCCCCGATCCAATCCCGCTACATACACGGGCGTGTTCGACCTCATCCGCCGGGTGTTTGCGCAGACGCCGGACGCCAAGGCGCGCGGCTATAAGGAGAACCGCTTCTCCTTCAACGTCAAGGGCGGGCGCTGCGAGGCCTGCGCGGGCGACGGCATCATCAAGATCGACATGAGCTTCCTGGCGGATCTGTACGTGCCCTGCGAGGTGTGCAAGGGCCGCAGGTACAACCGCGAGACGCTGGAGGTCCTCTACAAGGGCAAGAACATCTACGACGTGCTGGAGATGACCGTGGAGGAGGCGCTGGGCTACTTCGAGAACCACGAGAAGATCCTGCGCAAGCTGCAGACGCTCTACGACGTGGGCCTGGGCTACATCAAGCTCGGCCAGCCCTCGACGACGCTCTCGGGCGGCGAGGCGCAGCGCATCAAGCTGGCCACGGAGCTCAGCCGCGCCAGCACGGGCAAGACGCTCTATGTGCTCGACGAGCCGACGACCGGCCTGCACATGGCCGACTGCGACCGCCTGGTGCAGGTGCTCTCGCGCCTGGCCGACGCGGGCAACACGGTGCTGATCATCGAGCACAACCTGGACATCATCAAGGCGTGCGACTACGTGATCGACCTGGGCCCCGAGGGCGGCGACCGCGGCGGCCAGGTGGTCGTCACGGGCACGCCCGAGGAGGTCGCCAAGTGCCGCAAGAGCTACACGGGCCAGTTCCTCAAGCGCACGCTGGCCAATGGCAAATATGAATGACGGACAGAAAACGCATGACGAACGAGGCGCTCCGCACAGTCGGAGCGCCTCGTTCGTTGCGCGTCAGCCGCCCTGCGACGACGCGTAATAGCCGGCGTCGTCCTGCCAGTAACCATCCCACCACGTCTCATCCAGCATGATAAACGCGGTGAACTCCTCGGGAAGCGAGAGGGCCTGCGCAACCTGAGATGTCATTCCGGGCGCGAGCAGCCCGCGCAGCAGGTCGGCCTCGGTGTTTTCAGGCGTCAGAAAGGGCGCCAGAAGCGCGCGCATATCGGCGACGTGTTCATCGCTGGCCGGCATCAACGCCGCCTCTGCGCGCAACGTCTGCGACAGGGATACATGATAGGCATGGAATGCGATGCCTTCCTCTACGCCTGCCTGCGCCGCCACGTGCGAAATCGTGCCGGAAGGCACTGCTAAGAGCAGCGGATGTACGGCCGCCAGCACCTGCAGGTTCATGGCGTCCGTCATGTCCAGGCCCAGAAAGCTGCCCTCCAATGCCATGGCCACCAGCTTTTCGTCGCTGCTTTGTGCGTGATAGCCGGACTGCTGGCAGGCGTCCAGCCAATCCTGTATAAAAAAGGTGTCGATCTGCGCGTCCTGCGCATGGGCGGGAGAACCCCGCGCCAGCAGGGCCAGCACCAGGACCGTCAGGGCCAGCCGTCTGTATCTTTGCCGTCTTTTCATGTGCCCTTCATGCGGAAAGGACGGGGCGCAGCAGCGCCCCGCCTCCTCCGTCAATGGTCGCCATCAGTCGTCATCATCATCGTCGTCGTCATCGTCGTCGTCGTCATCGTCGTCGTCGTCATCGTCGTCCCGGTCGTCGTCCCAATCGTCGTCCCGGTCGTCGTCCCGGTCGTCGTCCCAATCGTCGTCGTCATCGTCGTCCCGGTCGTCGTCCCGGTCGTCGTCATCGTCGTCCCAATCGTCGTCGTCATCGTCGTCGTCGTCATCGTCGTCCCAATCGTCATCCCAGTCGTCGTAGCGGTCGTCGTCGCGCCAATCGTCGTCGTCGTCCCAGTCGTCATCGTCCCAATCGTCGTCCATGACGATGTGGGTGACAAAGCCGGAGGGAAGGCCGTAATCCTCGGAGATGGTTTTGACCTGCTGCGGGGTGATCAGCCCGCGAATGGTTTCCCGCTCGGCATCATCGTCGTCTCCGTCCTCGTCGGAGAGAAACAGATCCAGCAGGATCTGGATATTGCGGTAGCGCTCTTCAGAAGCGGGGTTGAGATGGATTTCGGCCTTGAGGGCATTGGCCAGCGCCTGGTAGTAGGCGTGGCGCACAGCCTGCTCATCCATCTGATAGGCATTGGCGAACGCCGTGATTTCGTCCTGCGGCAGCTGCGCAAGCAGCGGCATGGCCGAGGCCAGCGCCTGCGCGTGGGCCGTATCGGCCAGACTGCCGTCGCTGTATACGCCGTTCATGACCTGCTCAAGCAGCTTGAATTCCGCCCGCTCGCTCGTCTGTGCGGCGACGGGGGAGCCGCTCACCAACGCCCAATAGGCCGCGACCGAAGAGGGCGCCTCCTCGGCCAGGGCGGGCGCGCCCTGGAAGCATACCGCCGCGCACAAGACCGCGCAGCACCATCTGACCATCGTCTTTTTCATCCCGGTGATACCCCTTTCCATATTGCCCTTGGCGTGGTTGGGCTGATGCATGCAGTATAGACCGCACGCGCAGAAAAGGGAATCCATGGGAGGCATTCCTCACATATTCCTCACAAAAGAAACGCAAAAGCGGCTTCCATGGCCGATTTCGCTCTGCACGCTGATCGTGCCGTCGTATTTTGCGGCCAACCGTGCGACGATGGACAGCCCCAGGCCGGTGCCGCCCATGTCGCGGCTGCGGCCCTTGTCGACGCGATAAAACTGCTCGAAGATCAGCGGAATGTGCTCCTGCGCGATGCCGATGCCGTCGTCCTCGACCCAGAACCCGCCCTCGTGCGCCAGCACGCGCACATGTCCTCCTTCGCGTCCATAGCGCACGGCGTTGCCCATGAGATTGTAGAGCATCTCCCACACGTCCTGTTCCACGGCGCGAAGGGTGAAGGCCCCTTCGACCTGGATGCCGATGCCGCGCCCGCGGCACTGGCCGGCGAGCGACGCGGCGACCTCGCGCGCCACCGCCTCGACGCGTACGTCTTCCAGCCGCTCTTCGCAGGCCATCTCGGCGCGGCTGAGCAGCAGGATGTCGTCGATAACGGCGCGCATGCGGGCGGATTCCTTCAAAATGCACTCTGCGTACAGCCTGCGCTCCTCAGGCGAGTCGTCCATGCCCTCGCAGAGCATCTCGGCAAATCCCTGGATGGAGGTGAGCGGGCTTTTCAGCTCATGGGATGCGCCCGCGGCAAAGTCGCGCCGCAGGCGTTGCGTGCGGTCGATCTCGCGCAGATCCTCGTGCAAGCGCCGAATCTGATAGTGCAGGCTGCGCATCGTGGGGCGCAGCTCCGGAAAGAAGGCGCTCTCGTCCAGGCCGCTTCCTGCGCCGATGAGCAGGCCTTCAATGCGCTCAAGTTGGGCAATCAGCTCCAGCGACAGACGGCGCGCCGTGCGCCGCTGCACCCAGGCGAGCAGGCCGAACAGTAGCACAAACACCGCCGCATACGCTGCGAGCGCGCCGGTGATCTCATGCAGGGGATAGCTCAGGCGCAAGATCAGCATGGGCGACAGCTGCGCCGCCGCATAGATCGTCATCGTGCGCTGTGTGGTGGAATAGCGCACGCTCGTCCCGGTTCGGCCGGCGAGCGCCGCCTGCACCTCCGGCCGTGAAAGGTGATTTTCCATGTCATCGGGCGAAGCCTCGCTGTCGGCCAGCACGATGCCCTGCGGCAGCAGGAACGTCACGCGCAGCGGCGGCGCGCTGTGTGCAATGCGCTGGGCCAGGCTGGAGAGATCGGTCATCGACTCCTCGGTCCAGGCGGAGGCCGTGCTCAGGATGGACAAGAGGCTTTCCCGGGTATCCGCAACCTTGGAAAATACGAGCGTGCCGAACGCGGCGAGGGCTGCGAGCGCTGCGACGAGCACGCCGGTCCAGTACATACGCCTAAGCCGCTGCTTCATGGCGCCATCAGGCGATAGCCTGCACCGCGCACCGTCTGCACAAATCGGGGGTGGGAGGGATCGTCGAGCAGCTTGGCGCGCAGCTGCGCGACGTGATAGTCGACCGTGCGCGACGTGTCCGCGTCCGCCGCGTAGCCCCATACCTCGCGCAACAGCTGCACGCGGCTGACGGTCCGGCCGGCGTACTTCCACAGGCACAGCAACAGATCGTACTCCTTATACGTCAGATCGACGGGCCGGCCGTCTACCGATATTTCACGCGAATCCGGGTAGAGCGTCAATGCGCCCAGCTCGATGCGCCGTGCGGCTGGCGTGATGCGGCGCAGCGCGGTCTGGATGCGCGCCTGCAGCTCGCGCACGCCAAAGGGCTTGGTGACGTAGTCCTCGGCCCCCAATTCCAGACCGCGGACCTTGTCCTGCTCGGCGTTGCGGGCGGACAGAATGATCACCGGTACGCATGCGGTGGCCCGAGCCCGCTTCCAGTCGGACAGAATGTCAAACCCGTTTTTGCCCCGCAGCATGAGGTCCAACAGCAGCAGATCCGGCGTCTCCGTTTTCAGACGGGTTTCCAGCTCCCGCGCATCGCGCAACACGACGGCATTGTGACCGGCCTTCGTCACGGTTTTTTCGATGAGTAAGCCGATGCGTTCCTCATCTTCGACGATAAAGATGTTGGCCATACGGTCTCCTCCTGTCAAAAGCCTTCCCGGATACGGAAAGCGCCCGTATGGCATGAGGATAGCATGCGTCCATCAGCCTGTCAACCGGTTCCATTCCGGCGGTGTACGCAAGAGAGCGGTCATAGCCTCCTCGCACGATGTCATGAGTCTGTGATCCGCCCGTCCATCACCCGCACCCGCCGCCCGGCCCGCGCGGCCACGGCCGGATCATGCGTGATCAGCACGACTGTTCGTCCCTGCGCGTTGAGCGCGCACAGCAGGTCCATCACCTCGCGGCTGGCGCGCGAGTCCAGATTGCCCGTCGGCTCGTCCGCGAGCAGCACCGGCGGGTCTGCCGCCAGCGCGCGCGCGATCGCCACGCGCTGCTGCTGCCCACCTGAGAGCTGATTGGGTCGGTGACGCATGCGCGCATCCAGCCCTACGCATGCGAGCGCCGCCGCCGCGCGCTCCCGGCATTCGCCTCCGCTTACGCCCGCGATGCGCAGCGGCAGTTCGACATTTTCCAGCGCCGTCAGCCGCGGCAGCAGGTGAAACCCCTGAAAGACGAACCCGATCTTGCGCCCGCGCACCTGTGCGAGCTCGTCCTCCCGCAGCGTCTCCACGCTGCGCCCGTCCAGCCGGTATGTCCCCGCGCTGGGTCTGTCCAGGCAGCCCATGATGTGCATCAGCGTCGACTTGCCCGATCCGGACGGCCCGACGACCGCCATGAATTCGCCCCGCCGCACATTGAGGTTCACGTCCGTCAGCGCTGCGACCTGCGTGTCGCCCATCCTGTAGACCTTTCCGATGTGTGAAAGCGAAATGACCGCGTCCAACAATTCGCGCCCTCCCTCCGTTTGGACGTAGTGTTCACCCCGCCAGCGCCGTGTATGCGGATGACCGTGTCATGCCGGACTTGCGCACGGCGGGGTCTTGTGCTACAATTTCACTCATCGCATCCGGCCGCATCCTCCGCGGCCAAACGCGCGATGCGGGGAGGATTGCCATGACCATCCGTTTTGCTTCGCCCGACGACGCGCGGGCGCTGTTGTCGATCTACGCGCCCTATGTGCAGACCTCCTGCGCGACGTTTGAATGGGAGACGCCGTCGGAGACGGCGTTTGCCGGGCGCATCCGGGACGTGCTGCGGGCCGGTTATCCCTACCTCGCGCTGGAGGAGGACGGGCGGATCGTCGGCTATTGCTACGCCGCGCCGTTCGCGCAGCGGGAGGCCTACCGCCCGTCAGCGGATCTGTCGCTCTACCTCGCGCCCGAGGCGCAGCAGCGGGGCGCGGGCCGCGCGCTGTACGAGTGCGCCATGCGCCTGTGCCGCGCGCAGGGCATTGAAAACGTCTATGGCGTCGTCACCGCGTCCAACGCCGCCTCCCGCGCGCTGCACGAGCGCATGGGCTTTCGCCTGGCGGGCACGCTGGAGCGCGTGGGCTACAAGTTCGGCGCCTGGCACGGCGTGTGCTATTACGAGAAGTTCCTTGGCGCGCATGACACGCCATGGCGTGGGCTTACGCCTGTGGGAGAGCTGGACGCGGGCCTTGTGGCGGAGACGATGCGGGCCTGCGCGGCGGCCGTGCGGGAGACACCGCGGGAGCTGTGGGAGCTGGTGGATGCGCAGCGACGTCCGACGGGCGTGCTGCACCGGCGCGGCGATCCACTGCCGGAGGGCCTGTATCACCTGGTCGTCGACGTCCTGACGGTCAATCCGCGCGGCGAGCTGCTGCTCACGCTGCGCGCTGCGGGCAAGCGTTTTGCGGGTCAGTGGGAGATCACCGGCGGCGCGGCCCGCGCGGGCGAGACATCGCGCGAGGCCGCCGTGCGCGAGCTGCGCGAGGAGACGGGCCTGCTCGCATCCCCGGAAGAGCTGCTGCCAATCGCCCAGGACCGGCGAGAGCAGAGCCAGAGCGTGCGGAATATCTACCTGTACCGCTGCCCGCAGGAGCGTCCGGCGGTCGCGCTGCAGGCGGGGGAGACGGAGGACTTCCGCTGGGCGGCGCGCGCGCAGGTCGAGGCGCTGATCGACGCGGGCGCGGTCTGCGATCCGATTGTGCGGCTGTACGAGTCGCTGCGCGACAACGCGGCGCTGGCGTGCCTGCGCTGAGCGTCGGCCGCCCGAGATCTCACACGGAAAGAGAGGACTTGCCATTGGATATCGCCCAGACGCTGTGCCGGGAGTTTCAACTCAAGCCCCAACAGTGCGACAATGTGCTTCGCCTGATCGACGAGGGCAACACCATTCCCTTCATCGCGCGCTACCGCAAGGAGCAGACGGGCTCGCTGGACGACCAGGTGCTGCGCGAACTGCACGAACGGCTGCAGTACCTGCGCGGCCTGGTCAAGCGGCGGGAGGAGATCGCCTCCGCGCTTTCGGAGCAGGGCAACCTGACGGACGAACTGTCCGCGAAGCTGGAGCGGGCCGCCACGCTGACCGAGCTGGAGGACCTGTACCGTCCCTTCCGGCCCAAGCGGCGCACGCGCGCCACCGTTGCCCGGGAGCGGGGGCTGGAGCCGCTTGCGCTTGCGCTGCTGCTGCAAAACCAGACCCGCGGGAGTGTGGAGGCGCTCGCGGCGCCCTTCGTCTGCCCGGAAAAGGGCGTGGAGACGGCGCAGGACGCGCTGCAGGGCGCGCGGGACATCCTGGCCGAGCAGATGAGCGACGATGCGGACGTGCGCAAGGCGCTGCGGGAGCAGGTCCTGCGCACGGGCGTGCTGGAGAGCAAAAACGCGACGGACGCCGACAGCGTCTACGCCATGTACTATGACTTTGCGCAGGAGGTGCGCGCCATCCCCGCCCACCGCGTGCTGGCGGTCAACCGCGGCGAGCGGGAGGGGATGCTCAAGGTGTCGCTGCGCGTGGACGATGCGGCCTGCGTAGGCGTGCTCGACAGCGCGTTTGTGCGTCCGGGCAGCGTCAGCACGGAGCAGGTGCGCCTGGCCGCGCAGGATGCGTGGGACCGGCTGCTGGAGCCGAGCGTCGAGCGAGAGATCCGCGCTGAGCTGACCGAGCGCGCGAACGCGAGCGCCATCCGGGTGTTCGGCAAGAACCTGCATCAGCTGCTCATGAGCCCGCCGGTCAAGGGGCGCGTCACGCTGGGCGTGGATCCGGGCTTCCGCACGGGCTGCAAGCTGGCTGTGGTCGACGAGAGCGGCAAGGTGCTGGAGACGGGCGTGGGCCACTTCACGCTGCCGGGCCAGGAGGCGGCCAAGGAGCGCGCGCGCCGGGAGATCGTGCAGATGTGCCGCCGCCACGGCGTGACGGCCATCGCCATCGGAAACGGCACCGCCTCGCGCGAGGCGGAGCAGTTCATCGCCTCGCTGCTGGGGGAGCTGCCCGAGGGCGCGGCCTACATGATCGTCAGCGAGGCGGGCGCGTCGGTCTATTCCGCCAGCAAGCTGGCGGCGGAGGAGTTTCCGCAGTTTGACGTGTCGCTGCGCAGCGCGGTCAGCATCGCGCGGCGCATGCAGGATCCGCTGGCCGAGCTGGTCAAGATCGACCCCAAGGCCATCGGCGTGGGGCAGTATCAGCACGACCTGAAGGAGAGCCAGCTGGAGGAGGCGCTCGACGGCGTGGTGGAGGGCTGCGTCAACAGCGTGGGCGTGGAGGTGAGCACCGCCTCGGCGCAGCTACTCTCGCACGTGGCGGGCATCGGCCCGGCGCTGGCGCGCAACATCGTGGCCTATCGCGATGAAAACGGCATCCAGAGCCGCGCGCAGCTGAAGAAGGTGCCCAAGCTGGGGCCCAAGGCGTTTGAGCAGTGCGCGGGCTTTCTGCGCGTGCGCGACAGCCGCAACGCGCTGGATGCTACCGCCGTGCACCCCGAGAGCTATGACGCGGCGAAGGGGTTGCTTCGCACGCTCGGCTACGACGTGGAGGACATCCGCGCGGGCCGCCTGGGCGACCTGCCGGCGCGCGCGCAGGCCCACGGCTATGCGGCGCTGGCGCAGGCGCTGGGCGTGGGCGAGCCGACGCTGCGCGACATCGTGCGCGAGCTGCAAAAGCCCGGCCGCGACCCGCGCGACGAGCTGCCCCGGCCCATCCTGCGCACCGACGTGCTGGACATCAAGGACCTTACGCCCGGCATGGAGCTGATGGGCACGGTGCGCAACGTCATCGACTTTGGCGCGTTCGTGGACATCGGCGTGCATCAGGATGGCCTGGTGCACGTCAGCCGCATGAGCGAGCGCTTCGTTCGCCACCCGGCCGAGGTGGTCAAGGTGGGCGACGTGGTGAAGGTCTGGGTGCTGGAGGTCGACCTCAAGCGCCAGCGCATCGCGCTCACCATGGCGCCGCCCGGACAGCCCGGGCGGAAATGACGCGTTCGCGTGGGCTTTTGCACGCGTTCCCCCTTGACAGCGCCAAAAAGTGGTGTACAATAAAGAGCACAACCGGCGTGCAGAAGCGCCGGATGAATAGAGGCGCGGCCGACATCGGTAGCGCGTGGGAGCCCTTCACCGGGCTGTGACCGCGCGCGAAAGGGGAGGCCGCCGAAGCGCCGGACCGGGTGAAGGGTGCGGACGCTGGGCGTCGGGAGAACATCCCGCCGACTGTCACGGCACAAGCCGTGGAGCGCTATTCGCACGTTTTTTTCCCGTTTTGTGGATCAAAGCAGCAATGGCGCAATGCCGTTGCTGCTTTTTTCATTTTATCACACACCGATGAGGAGGAAAGATCACCATGAAAAAGGTTCTCGCGCTCATCCTGGCAGCCCTTTCGCTGTTCCCCTGCGCGGCGGCGGTTGCGGAGGGCACCTTCCGCGTGGGCATGGAGTGCAACTATGCGCCCTACAACTGGACGCAGGCCGAGCCCAGCGAGTACGCCGTGCCCATTGAGGGCGGCGGCGGTTACGCCGACGGCTACGACGTGCAGATCGCCAAGCGCATCGCCGAGGGGCTGGGCAAGGAGCTCGTGATCGTCAAGACCGAGTGGGACGGCCTGCCCATGGGCGTGATGAGCGGCGCGTTCGATGCGATCATCGCGGGCATGAGCCCCACCGAGGAGCGCAAGGCTACGCTGGACTTCAGCGATCCGTACCGCACCAACAAGCTGGTCGTGGTGGTGCGCAAGGACAGCGCCTACGCCTCCGCCACTTCGCTGGAGGATCTGAGCGGCGCGACCATCACCGGCCAGCTGAATACCTTCCACTACACCGTCATCGATCAGATCCCGGGCGTGAACAAGGCGATGGCCATGGAGACCTTCCCCGCGATGATCGTGGCCGTGCAGAGCGGCGCGGTCGACGGCTATGTGGCCGAGGAGGACGGCGCGCAGGGCGATACGGCCGCCAATCCGGACCTGACGTACATCAAGTTTGACGAGGACGCGGGCTTCGAGGCCTCCGAGGGCGATACGTCCATCGCCGTGGGCCTGGCCAAGGGCAGCGAGCTGCTTGCGCCCATCAACGAGATCCTGGCGGGCATCGATGATGCGACCCGCGATCAGCTGATGGCCGACGCCAAGGCGCGTCAGCCTCTCAACCAGTGACGAAACGGGAACGCGCCGGCAAGCGGCGCGTTCCCGTTGCCGCGCCCGCACTTCACGCCGGGGCGGCGTTAAAGGAGTTGCCTGCATGAACGCGTTACCAACCTCATTTTTCGGCTGGGTCGGCTTCATCCTGGAGAAGTACGGCACGCTGTTCCTCAGCGGCGTGGGCATCACGCTGCTGGTGGCCATCACGGGCACCGTCATCGGCTTTGCGATCGGTCTGCTGGTGGCGATCCTGCGCACCATCCCCGTCGCTCCGCGCGCGCCATGGTACCGGCGCCTGCCGCTGCGGGCGCTCTCCGCGCTGCTGAACGTGTACATCGAAGTCTTCCGCGGCACGCCCATGATCGTGCAGGCCATGGTCATCTATTACGGGTGCATGTACATGGGCCTGCGCATGCCCGTGCTGGTGGCGGCGGTGCTGATCGTGTCGATCAACACGGGCGCGTACATGGCCGAGATCGTGCGCGGCGGCATCATCAGCGTGGACAAGGGACAGAAGGAGGCCGCCTGCGCCATCGGCATGACGCACTGGCAGAGCATGGTGCACGTGGTGCTGCCCCAGGCGGTGCGCAACATCATGCCCTCCATCGGCAACGAATTCGTCGTCAACATCAAGGACTCCAGCGTGCTCAACGTCATCTCCGTCAACGAGCTGTTCTTCATGAGCAAGTCGGCGGCCGGCACCTATCTGCGCTACTTTGAGGTGTTCTTCATCACCGCGTGCATCTATCTGGCGCTCACCTTCACGATCACGCGTCTGCTGCGCGTGCTGGAGCGCAAGATGGACGGCAATACCAACTACATCATCTATGGCTCCCAGAGCGACTCCAAGGCCGCCATCGTCGTGCCCAAAGAAGGAGGTGTGCCCAATGACTGACGAAAGCGCGCCCATCCTGCGTGTGAGCGGACTGCAAAAGCGCTTTGGCGAGCACGAGGTGCTGCGCGGCATCTCGTTTGACGTGCATCAGGGCGACGTGGTCAGCATTATCGGCGCCAGCGGCAGCGGCAAGAGCACGCTGCTGCGGTGCATCAACTTTCTGGAACAGCCCACGGACGGCACCATCCTGTTCCATGGCAGGAATGCAGAAACCGAGTGGAACCGTGCCCAGTACCACGCCAAGGTGGGCATGGTGTTCCAGAGCTTCAACCTCTTTGCCAACATGAGCGTGCTGAAGAACTGCGTCTCCGGTCAGGTGCGCGTGCTGCGGCGCGACCGCCGCGAGGCGGAGGAAAAGGCGCTCTTCTATCTGGACAAGGTGGGCATGGCGCCCTACCGCGACGCGCGTCCGGCGCAGCTGTCCGGCGGACAGAAGCAGCGCGTGGCGATTGCGCGCGCGCTGGCGATGGACCCGGAGGTGCTGCTCTTTGACGAGCCCACCAGCGCGCTGGATCCCGAGATGGTCGGCGAGGTGCTGAGCGTCATGCGTGAGCTGGCTGCCTCGGGTCTGACCATGCTGGTGGTCACGCACGAAATGGCCTTTGCGCGCGATGTAAGCCGTCGCGTCATCTTCATGGATGAGGGTGTGATCGCCGAGGAGGGCGCGCCGGAGGAGATCTTTGTGCGCCCGAACCAGCCGCGCACCCGTGAATTCCTCAGTCGCGTTCTGGGGGCGTGACGGGCACGCTCGCCAACTCGTCGTTCCTTATCCATAGGACGGCCGACAGGCTTCCGCCTGTCGGATGCACCGGCAGCCTGAAAAATAAAGGAGGGAATGCTGTGCTTGAACATCTGAATGGGAACAGAGGGCGCGCCGTGTCCGCCCACGTGCTGACTGTCGTGTTCCTGCTGCTTGCGCTGCTCCCGGCGGGCCCGGCAGCAGCAGCTGACGATGGCAGCTTCCTGTCCCCGCTCGCCTACTGAGGGCTGGACGACGGCGCTGCGACGGTCACAGAGGAGGACGGCGCCTGGTCGGCAAGCCTGCGCGTGGAGAAGCTGGACAGCAGGAGCGCCCTGGACGAGTATGCGATTTTCCTGGTGGGAACATACCCCTTTATCCTGTCCGATACGTCGTTTCAGGAGGAAGAGGGGAGCTATGCCTGGAGCTACCGCTTCAGCTATACCGGCTCGGCGGCGGTGGAGCCCTTGCCCGAAAAAGAGGGCTGCCACCTGTGGCTCCATGCCTCCACACATGGAACGTGGGACTATACCGAGATCGGCTGGGCGTGGAGCGACGGCTTGAATCCGGTGAGCGGCGATCAGAGCGCCCAGGCCAGCCAGGAATCCGCGCAAGGCGCTGGCAGCGCGTCTCCCAGGACATCGCGACCGGGCAGATCTATACGGAAGAGGACTTCATCGTGGAATCCAGCTATGCCGTCAAGGCAGGCGGCCGGTTTGAGGACATGCCGTCCTATACATGGCCTACCATGTTCGCCGCGTGGCACGGGAGCGAATACGTCGTGCCCGTCCTGGGCATGGGCGGCGACATGAAGCGCCTCAACCTGCGGGTGATGTACGCGGACGGCGAGACGGCGGTGCTGTACGCCTGCGCCTAGTTTGTCACTGCGCCGCGCGAATTGGGGGTGCTGATGGCGGTCTCGTTTGCGGACGTCGAGACGACCAGCGCGCAGGCATCCGCCGGCGTCGGCGGAAAACAGAAGTGTAGCGCCTGCAGCGGCAGCGGAGATTGCACCCGCTGCGGCGGCACGGGCCGCTTGTACAAGACCCTGCCCGGCACCACCGAGCGGGTGGAACAGGATTGTACGTCCTGTCGTCCTGCCGGCAGCGGTCATTGCAACTTCTGCAGCGGCACCGGCTATCGCTGAGCGCCGGAGAGAAACACCAAACAGGAAAAGCTAACGCCGGATTTGCGCTGTGAGCCGCAAACCCGGCGTTGACTTATGCAGCTTTTCGGATGCGCAGCAGCAGCAGCACGATGCTGACGCCTAGCAGCAGGTGCCCGATGCCGCCGATACCGGAGATCGACGCGTCCAGCCCGCGGGACAGCGGCAGGCTCAGCGCCTGCGCGACGCCCCGAACCATCAGGGCCGCGCCGGTGACGTTCAGCCCCACGTGGTAGAGCGCGATCGTGCGCCCGGTCTTTTCACCGGAAAAGTGCAGGCTCTTTTCCAGCAGTAGCAGGAGCAGGAAGAACACCATGCCCAGCAGAAAGTAGTGCGTGTGCACCACGGAGAGCGTGGTCTTGCCCGTAAAGCCGTTGAACTTGGTGAATTCCCGATAGAATACCCCACCCGCCATGGCGAGGAGCGCGTATGCGAGCGCTGCGTTGGCATAACGTTTCACTTTGCGTACCTCCTTCAATCAGTTGCATTCTCTCCGCATGGCGCGGTAGCCGATCAGCACCGTCCATACGTATGCGCAGGTCTTGGGGATCATCAGCATGCCGATCAGCGGCACGGCGTCAGCCCAGAGCACGACGGGGATGTAAAAGCCGAAGCTCAGGACGATGGTCAGCCACATCCAGCGGAAGGCGGCGTCGTTTGCGGCCCTGGCGCTGCGATAGAACAGCACGATGATCACAGCGCCCAGCAGCGCAAACGGAATGTTGCGGTAGACGCCCCAGGCGAGCGGCGCAGCGGCGCTGAGCCAGTCGTTTTGCGGCATCATGCACAGCAGTATACGGACGCCCGCCAGGGCATAGACCGCGGCGGTCAGCGTCTTTTGGCCCTGGATGCGGTAGCGATACCGCCAGACGTAATACAACAGCACGTAGAAGACCGTCATGGTGATGGACGTGATCCACTTGCCGGCTCCCAGCGCCACGGTGTAGCTGTCCAGCCCCGTGGTGCACAGCGCCAGCGCGCGGGGAATCAGATGGAATGCGTCTCCCGCGCCCAGCACCACAGCCATGCAGCCGAACAGGCGGAACTGCCGGTTGCACCGGCTGCCCCGAATCATGCGCTGGCCGAGGGTGATGACGGTGATCAGGTATACCGCATCGAATAGAGTCTCTACAAGGGCTTGCATCGTTTTTTGTTCCTCCTCTGGTTTGATTGATAGAGCATCAGGCGGTCGCCTGAATGGCCTTTCTGTAGTTGCGCCCAAACAGGATGCCTGCCAGCATCAGAGATGCGCCCAATCCGGAATAAAAGACGGCGATCCACATTTCCGGGACAAGGCGGCGAATGACCAGGCCACCCAGCATCATGACGGCCATGAGGATGAACGACCTGCGGTCAAAAAACTTCAGGAAACACAGCCGCTCGTCGGCATATCCCCGGATTCTGGCCGTATGGCGCACGACCAGCCGTCCAAAGACCAGGCGCTGAAAGGACACAAACACCAGCGCCGACAACAGCAGGTTCAGGCCCGTGACATATGCGGCATATGCCAAGATGCCGATGCGCAGAATATTGAACCCGGCTGCGCTCCACACCAGGCAGGCGATGAGCAGCAGTGTGTTTCGTTTGACCCTCATTTTTTTCCTCCGAGATTGAACGTTGTTCATGTTGGGGTATAAAAAATGGCTCCGGATCGCCCGTCAGTATAGCACCCTGCGGGCGATCTCCAGCACGGCGCTCGGGTCGTAATCCTGGCGGAGCATGGCGGAGAGCATCAGGGAAAAGAGCACGTTCGCAAAGGTCTCCGGCGAAAACGCCTCGTTGAAGGCGTCCGCGCGCACGCGGGGATCCCTCCGGATCACTGCGCACAGGCTTGCGCGGATGTGCTGCCAGGTTTTCAGCATCCGTTCGCGCCCCTGCGACCTGCTGCCCTGTGCAAAGCGGAGGGAATGGATGCTGAAAAAATGCGGGTATTGCCCCGCGCCGTATTCCATGCGCCGGTATAGCCAGTGGATGCAGGCAGGGACGTCGACGAAGGCATCCGTGTCTGGCGTGTGGTGGAAGATGTCGCGCCAGACGCTCTCCACACTTGCGCCGATGAGCTCGTCCTTGGAGCGGAAGTAGTTGTAAATCGTGCCAACCGACACGCCGCAGGCCTCGGCCACGGCGCGAATGCTGACCGCCTCCCACCCCCGCTGCCGGATCAGGTCGCGGCTTGCCTGCAGGATCTCCTCCTGAGAGGTCGCCATGGGATTCAAACGCATCACCTCAACATGAACAATGTTCATTATAGCGGATCCTCACGGATCTGTCAAGCGAAATCTTGCGACATCATGCAGGCCAGAGCGATGGCATGAATGGACCGGCCCATGGCGCCCCGGCCAATACAACAGGCTCCGCTTTTCAATCGCATCATGAAAAGCGGAGCCGAATGATTCAGTGGGGGATGGAACGCAGAAATGGCATGGAGGCCGCGGGGCTGCCGGATCAATTGACATCTGCGGGGGATAATTCTTTTTCGTAGCAGATTTCTGTTGCCCCGAATGCCAGTTTCGTTTTATCCGTTGGGCGAAAGCCTTTGGCCTCATAAAATGCTCTGGCGCGGGAATTTTCTGAGAACACCCACAACATGACCTTCTTAAAGCCCGCCTGTGAAATGTCGGAGAGCATTCTGTCCATCATTTGTCCGCCAAAGCCTTGTCGCCAGTAATCCGGGAGGCTGTGAATACAGATGATCTCCGCGTATTGCGGCATATCTGCATCCCTGGCGCTGTCCCAATGGGCAATGCAGTGTGCTTTCCCGTTGACTTCGCCGATATATCCGTTGCCTTTTCCCTCGGCCAGCAATCGTTGATACATCACGGTAGCCCTTTCGGGGTTTGTGAGCCTGTCCAAATCGTCGTCAGAGAGGATACCGCGGAATGCGGCTTTCCAACTGGTGGTCTGGATTGCTGCCAGAGTAGGGGCATCCGTCCGTTTTACCCGCCGTATCCGATAATTCATCGTGTTCGAAAAATGGGGTTTTCATGCATCTTGGTGCCGGTGGCCGGACTCGAACCGGCATGGAAAGATCCGCCGCATTTTGAGTGCGGTGCGTCTGCCAATTCCGCCACACCGGCGCAATGTGAAACGCGCGCGAAAGAATCGCCGGCATGCCGGCCACGTGCGCAACGTGGGGGATGGAAGCCGACACGGCGGTCATCCCCACCCGCCGTGTCGGAACCGCCGAAGCGGTTATGGCTTATTATACAAAAAATTGCGGGCGCTGTCAACGGGTTAGCGCGCGTCCTCCGCCTGCGCTGTCTGGCGCGTGAGCAGCAGATAGTCGGCGTCCGCGGCGGCCCAGCGGGTCACGGCAAAGGCGGTCTGCGTGCCCTCGACGCCCAGCGTATACGACGACGGTTCGACGGATTCGCCGCCGGTCAGGAAGAGCGAGCACAGGCCGTCCACCTCTGCGGCGGCCAGCCTGTCGCCGTCCAGGCGCATGGCGCCTGGCACCATGGCGCTGTCGGCCTCCGGGTCGCGCGGGAGGCGTGCGCAGATGAGGCAGGCGTCTTCCAGTACAGCGGGCAGCGTCGAGACCAGCCCGGCGTCCATCCATGCGCAGAGGGCCTCCGCCAGCGCGCCCTCGTGCGCCTCGGCCACGCCATCCTGCGTGAGGATGAACGCGCTGCGCTTGCCCTGCGCAAACATCAGGTACAGGCAGGAGAGCGGACCGTCCGCAGAAGAGGCAAACATCGCGCGCGCGTTGTCATAGTCCTCTTCGCTGAAGCGATCTGTCAGCGAAAGCTGGAAGCCGTTGACGTGTCTGGAGAGCAGTTCGGACAGCGACTGCATCGTCCCCACGGCGCTGAGGGTGTCATAGGTCTGAGGCGAGTATGGGGAACGCAGGTGCACCACCGTCGAGACGTTGAGCGCGCGCAGCTTCTGATACATCATACTGCGCGTGCCGTCTGCGAACAGATGCACGGACAGGTAATCGCCGTCGATCAGCAGGTTCTGATACGACGTGTCCGGCAGCGTGCCCGTGATGCCGTTGGCGCTGTCGCGCCCGTCGCGCGAGCCGGACATCAGGATCGAGCCTGAGCCGCCGCACAGCGCGCACGTTGCGCCGCCGACGCTGCCGCGCCCGCCGCACGTGGGGCAGGAAACCTGCTGCGTGTCGGCCAGTCCCTGTAGCCAGAAGCAGGCCAGCAGCACAGCGAGCAGGCCGCAAGTCAAACGCTGAATTGCCTTCAACGGAGAACTCCTCCTTTTCGTCCGTGGAAAACGCGGGAAAGAATGGCTTGGAATGGATGCACCGATTATAACACAGCCGCGCGACCGTTGGCAATCGGTCAATCTATTCGTCTGTCACCTGTACGTTTTCGCGTCCGAAGACGTCGAACACGCGGTCCAGCCGCTGCTGCGCCGCCTGCTGCGCATCGCGGGGCTGCGGAGCCTCTCCTTCATGTTCGACGCACAGGCGTGCCGGCGTGCCGCCCGCACGGGCCAGCGCCTCCTCTACGACCGCGCGCTTGTCGTCCCGCCGGAGCATGTTCATGTAGATGGCCACGGCTGGATCCTTCGCGAAGGCCAGCACATAGGCGCCGTCGCGAACGCCCTGATAGCGGCCCATTGAAACCGATCCGAAGATCAGCGGTGCGCTGCGCTTGAGATCGCGCATCGCCGCATCCCACACGTCGTCCGGCGCACGCCCGGCAGGCTGAACCGCGGGTTGTGTCGAAGGGACAGACCGCTTCGCAGCGGCCTGTGCGGCGGGGGCGGCCTGTGCGGCGGGGGCGGCCTGTGTGGCGGGGGCAGCCTGTGCGGCGGGGGCAGCTTGTACAGCGGGGGCAGCCTGCGCGGCGGGCACGCCTTGGGCGAGCCGGCGCTCGATCAGCCCGATGCGCTCCTCCAGCGCGGCGAGCGAGACGGACTCCTCCGGCTGGCAGGCGCGCACGACGGCCACTTCCAGCGCGATGCGCGGCTGGGAGGCCCACTTCATGTCCGTCTCGCACGCGAGGAAGACGTCCAGCATGCGCAGCAGGCGCGCGCGCGAGCAGCCCTCGACCTGCGCGCGATACTGCGCGGCGTCCTCCTGCGTGACGTCCAGCAGCTCGGGCAGCGCGTCGCCGCAGGTCTGCGCCAGCATGAGCGCGCGCAGGTGCCCGCTCAGCTCGCGGGCGAATACCTGCGCCTCGCGGCCCAGGCGCATCAACTCGTCCACCATCGTCAGGCATGCGGGCGCGTCGCCAGCGAGCAGCGAACCGGAAAAGCGGAAAAGGAACCCGCGGTCGCTCGCGCCCAGCACCTGCAGCACGACCGCCTCATCCAGCGAATCGCCCTGCGCGCAGGCCAGACACATGTCCAGAATGGACAGCGCGTCGCGCATGCCGCCCTCCGCCGCGCGCGCAATGCGCTCCAGCGCGGCGGGCGAGGCCTCGGCGCCCGCGCCCTGCGCGGCCTGCGCAAGCCGCCCGACGATCTGGCGCATTGGGATGCGGGAGAAGTCGAACCGCTGGCAGCGCGAGAGGATCGTCGCGGGCAGCTTCTGCGGCTCGGTCGTGGCCAGGATGAATACGACGTGCGCGGGCGGCTCCTCCAGCGTCTTGAGCAGCGCGTTGAACGCGCCGGCCGAGAGCATGTGCACCTCGTCGACGATGTAGACGCGATAGCGCCCGCTCTGCGGCGGATACTTGACCTTCTCGCGCAGGTCGCGGATCTCATCCACGCCGTTGTTGGACGCCGCGTCGATCTCGACGATGTCCAGGCAGTTTTCCGCCTGCAGCGCCTGGCAGGTGGCGCACGTGCCGCAGGGCTCTCCGCGCTCGGGCCGCTCGCAGTTGACGGCCCGGGCGAGCACCTTCGCCGCGGAGGTCTTGCCCGTGCCGCGGCTGCCGCAGAACAGATAGGCGTGGGCGATGCGGCCGGACTGCACCTGGTTGCGCAGCGTGGCGATGACGTTTTCCTGCCCGACGAAGTCGTCGAAGCGCGCGGGACGCCATTGACGATAGAGCGCCTGATACGACATATGCACAAAACCTCTCTTTGATGCGCCCGGCCGGCATTTTGGCGGGCGCGTGCCCTTTCTCTCTATTATCATCCCTTCGCCCGGATTGCGCAAGTCTTTTTTCGCATCGTCCGGCCGGGCCGGGCATAGGCTTGGAGCGCCGCATCCGACATTTCGCGCGCGGAAGGGCGTATGTGAGCGCATTTCTCTTGCAATGATTAGGCGGCTAATGTATACTATCCTCTGCCGAAAACCGAAGGAATGGGAGATTGAGCATGAAGAAAAAGGGAATCGCGATCATCGCCGTCGCCGCCGTGGCGGCAGCGGCGCTGTTGTATGGCGCGACGCGCGGCGGCGGGACGCTGACGGCCGCCTCGCTGAACCTGGAGGGCGCGCAGGTCACGCGTGGGGACATCTCTGCAACCGTGCATGGCACGGGCACGCTGGAGGCGTGCGAGGAGCGCGACGTCTACCTGCAGACGGGCGGACGCGTGGAGACGGTCTGGGTCGAGGACGGCGATGCCGTAGAGGCGGGGCAGCTGCTCTTCACGCTGGAGGATGAGGACCTGCGCGACCAGCTGCGCGCGCAGGAGGACGAGCTGTACCAGCTGGAGCTGGAGCTGTCGGCCGCGGGCATTCGGGACGGCTCGACGACGGTGCGCGCGCCGGTGGGCGGGCGCGTGAAGTCGCTGCGCATCGCCGAGGGCGACGACCTGGAGACCGTGCAGGGCCAGTATGGCGCGCTGATGGTGATCTCCTCTGACGGGCGTATGAACGTGACCGTGCCGGCGCAGGCGCTGGAGGCGGGCCAGGAGGTGCGCGTCCACGTGGACGGCAAGGTCGAGGAGGGCACGGTGACGTCCGTGGCGGACGGCCAGGCGGTCGTCACGATCCGCAACGACGAATACGCGGCGGGCGAGACGGCGTCGGTGCGCCTCACGTCGGGCGAGGAGGTCGGCACGGGCGCGCTGGAGGTGAACAAGCCGGTGCGTGTCACGGGCGTGTCGGGCACCGTGCGGCGCGTGTCGGTCGAGGAGGGCGACGAGGTGGACGCGGGCGATACGCTCTTTACGCTCGAGAGCGGGCCCGTCTCGCTGACGCTGGAGGAGCGCCTGCTCGAGCTGGAGCAGAAGCGGCGCGACGTCGAGGCCGTGCGCCGCGACATTGAGAACCTGCAGGTGCGCGCGCCCATTGCGGGCACGGTGGATGCCGTCGCGCTGCACGAGGGCATGAGCGCGCAGGCGGGCACGGTCGCCGCCACGGTGCTGGACGCCACGCGCATGAAGGTGCGCCTGGCCGTGGATGAGCTGGATATCGCCTCCGTGCAGCCGGGACAGACGGCGCAGGTCAAGCTGGACGCGCTGCCGGGCCACACCTATCAGGCGGTGGTCGACCGCGTGCTGCCCCTGGGCGAGCGCACGGGCGAGATCACGCGCTATGACGTACTCCTCTACATGGACGGCCAGGATGGCATGCTGCCGCAGATGAGCGCCTCCGGCGACATCGAGGTGGACAGCGCGCAGGGGGCGCTGCTCGTGCCGGTGGCGGCGCTGCAGACCGTGGGCGAGGATTACTATGTCATGCGCATGCCAACCGATGCGGACCTGGCGGGCGCGAGCGTGCCGCGCTCGCAGCGCGCCAATCCGTTCGCGCAGCCGGATGACGCCGCGCTGCTGCAATCCATCGCGCCGCAGCTGATGACGCCGGTGCAGGTCGGCCTGGTCGCGGGCGAGCAGGCCCAGATCCTCTCCGGCCTGTCCGAGGGCGACGAGGTCGTGCTCGTGCGCAGCGGCAACAGCCTGCTGGATACCATGATGTCGATGAGGAGCATGTGATTATGATCGAACTGGAGGACATCCAAAAGCGGTACGTGCTCGGCGGCGAGACGGTCACGGCGCTCGATCACGTGAACCTGACGGTCGGCGATCACGAGTACGTGGCGATCATCGGGCCGTCGGGCTCGGGCAAGTCCACGCTCATGAACATCATCGGCTGCCTGGACGCGGCCGACGGCGGCGTCTACCGGCTGGACGGCGTGGACATCGCGCGCTACAGCCAGCGCCAGCTCGCGTCCATCCGCGGGCGCAAGATCGGCTTTGTGTTCCAGCAGTTCAACCTGCTGCAAAAGCTGACGGCCTATGAGAACGTCGAGCTGCCGCTGATCTATCAGGGCGTGAGCGAGAAGGAGCGGCGCGTGCGCGTGGGCGAGGCGCTCAGCCGCGTGGGCCTGGGCCAGCGCATGCACCACCGGCCCAACCAGCTGTCGGGCGGCCAGCAGCAGCGCGTGGCCGTGGCGCGCGCGGTCGTCACGCGCCCGTCGATCATCCTGGCCGACGAGCCGACGGGCAACCTCGACTCGAAGACCACCGTGGAGATCATGGACATGCTCGAGGAGCTGCACGCGCAGGGCAACGCCATCGTGCTCATCACGCACAACCCGGAGATCGCCGCGCGCGCGCCGCGCTGCGTGCACATCCGCGACGGACGCCTGAGCGAGGTGGAGCCGGGCGGTAGCCGGGCCGTGGAAGGAGGCGGCGCATGAAGCAGTCGATCAAGATGGCTCTCTCTTCGATCCTCTCCAACAAGATGCGCTCGTTCCTGACGGTGCTGGGCGTCATCATCGGCGTGGTGGCGGTGGTCGTGCTCTCCTCGCTGGGCGAGGGCGCGATGGACAGCGTCACCGGCCAGATCGAGGATCTGGGCGCGAACCTGATGCAGGTGACGGTCAAGACCGACCGCTACACCGGCATCGACCTGGACAACCTCGCCTCGCTCGCCGATGGGGAGACGATCAGCGCCGTGTCGCCCGTCATCAGCCAGAGCGTGACGGCCAAGTCCACGCTGGACACCTACGACTGCACGCTGGAGGGCGTGGGCGCGTCCTACTTTTATATCCGCCAGCTCGAGGTCGAGCAGGGCGTGACCGTCGGCGAGCTGGACAACGACCTGCGCCTGCCGGTGTGCGTCATTGGCGTCAAGGTCGCCGACCGGCTCTTCGGCACGCGCGACGTCCTGGGCCAGAGCGTGTCCGTGCGCGGGTACGACCTGCGCATCGTGGGCGTGCTGGAGGAGCAGGGCTCGAGCATGATCATCTCCGACGACGAGAAGATCATCATTCCCTTTACGCTCGCCCAGCGCATGTTCGGCTCCACGTCCATCACGAGCTTTTACGCCTCCGGCGCGTCGGAGGACGTCATGGACCAGGCCGAGCAGCGCCTGCGCCGCTTCGTCTCCGCGCGCGTGAGCGATCCGGACGACGACTTCTCCCTGACCAGCCAGTCCGCCGTGCTGGACATGATGGATGAGGTCACCGCCACGCTCACCACGCTGATCACCGGCATCGCCGGCATCGCGCTGCTCGTGGGCGGCATCGGCATCATGAACATCATGCTCGTGTCGGTCACGGAGCGCACGCGCGAGATCGGCATCCGCAAGGCCATCGGCGCGCCGCGCAGCGCGATCCTCATGCAGTTCCTGATCGAGGCGATCGTGCTGTCTGTGGCGGGCGCGCTAATCGGCCTGGCCGTTTCGACGGCGTTGCTGCTGGCGCTGCGCGGCCCCATGGGCATCCCGACGCTGGCGGTCTCGCCGGGCAGCGCGACGCTCGCGCTCACGTTTGCGGTGTGCATCGGCGTGCTGTTTGGCATCTATCCGGCCAACAAGGCCAGCAAGCTCAATCCCATCGAGGCGCTGCGCCACGAGTGAGCGTCAAAAGGGCGCGGGGGAGACGTTCGTCTCCCCCGCGCCCTTGTCTTACTCTATCTGACCTCCAGGTTCCAGCCGCGCAGCGATTCGGCGCTGTCCTGCAGCATGGTGCGCATGAGCTTGAGCGCGGCGCGTTCGGGCACGCGGCAGAGCATGGGGTCGCCCAGAAAGGCCGAGACGGCCTGCTGCGCGTCGCGCGCGCGAAGGGCGGCGAGCACGCCCTCCTGCGCGGCAAAGGCCGGCGCGAGCAGCGCCGAAAGCGGCGGGGCGAGCGGCCCGGCCATCAGCGGCACGGCAGACCCGGCGCGCAGCAGCACGGGCGTCTCCACTGCGGCCTGACGCGGCGCGTTCTCGATCTGCCCGGCATTGGGCAGGCTGGCGCTGACGAGCGCGTCGCCCAGGCCGCACAGCGCGCGCAGCGCCGTGGCGGCAGGGCCGCCGGAAGGCGCGGGACTTGCGGATTCCTCGCCCGAGAGCAGCCGCGCCGCGTGCGCGTCGAACGCGCGCCGCCGCTCCCGGTGAAACGCGGCGCCCGTGCGTCCGAACTTCCATTCGAGCGCGCACTCGGGCGTGCGCAGGTAGCGCGTGCTGGGCAGAAAGTCCGCCAGCCGCCGGTCCTCGCCCGCAGGCAGCGTGCCTAGGCGCAGGCTCAGGTCCAGCTGCACGCGGCGCGCGCAGGCGGAGGGATCGGAAAGCCACGCGTCCTCCTGCCCTTCGGCATAGCCGGACACGGCAAATTTGCGCGCGAAGTCCTGCCATACGCCCATCAGATCGACGTCATGCCACGCGGCCCGCGTGATGCAGCAAAAGCGGCTGACGCCGGCCGCGGCGTAGACGACCTCGCGCGCCCGCGCCCCCGCCACGCCGCGCATCTCGTACAGCGCGCGGCACAGCAGTGCGAGCGCGTCGGGCACATCGGCGGTCAGGCCCAGCGCGCGGATCTGCGGGTAGGCGGCGTACATCGCCCGCAGGCCGTGCGCGATGGGATCGCACAGCAGCAGCACAAACGCCCGCGGACAGCGCGCCTTGACGTCCAGCGCCAGCCGCTCCAGCGCCGGCCCCATGCGCAGCGCGCGCATCAGTCCGCCCGGCCCTGCCGCGTCGCCCGCGCCCTGATAGACGCCGCACAGCTCCGGCGCGTGCAGGTCGGACTCCAGCTCCCGCGGCGAGGGCGCGCGGCCGAATGCGCACACAAAGTCCGCGCCGTCCAGCGCCTCGGCCTGCGACCGGCAGGCCGTGAAGGCAAACCGTCCCGCCGCGCCCGGCTCGCGCCGCATCCGCGCGCCCAGCGCCGCGGCGCGCGCACAGCCGGTGGCGTCCGTATCCCACAGCGCGACCGTGCCAGCGACCGATTCCTCCAGCGACAGGTCGCCCATCAGCGGCAGCGCGCGCCCGTCCGCCGCACCGCCGATGAGGGCGATGCGCACGTCCCACGCCCGCCTTCCATCCGTGTACATATTCCATCCGTCCTTCCGCAAGAGAGGATTTCCGCTGTGTCCAGTATACCGCCCGCACGGCCCGCGTTCAAGCGAATAATCAAAGAAAAGTGCGCTTGACACGCCGTCGCGCAGGCCGTATCATAAGGCCAACGAGAGGCGCGCCAAGGCGCGCGGAAATGAGGTGCACACATGACGACGCAGGAAGCCATGACGCGCGCCCGCGCGCTCGTCGCGCAGATGACGGTGGAGGAACAGGCCTCGCAGCTGCGCTTTGACGCGCCCGCAATCGAGCGTCTGGGCATCCCGGCCTACAACTGGTGGAACGAGGCGCTGCACGGCGTGGCGCGCGCGGGCACGGCCACGGTGTTTCCGCAGGCCATTGCGCTGGCGGCGATGTTCAGCCAGGACGGCATGGAGGACATCGCGGATGCCATCGCCACGGAGGGCCGCGCCAAGTACAACATGGCGCGCGCGCACGGGGACCGCGGCATCTACAAGGGCCTGACGTTCTGGTCGCCCAACGTCAACATCTTTCGCGATCCGCGCTGGGGCCGCGGACAGGAGACCTATGGCGAGGACCCGTACCTGACCGCGCGCCTGGGCGTGCGCTTCGTGCGCGGCCTGCAGGGGCGCGGGCGCTACCTCAAGGCCGCCGCGTGCGCCAAGCACATGGCCGTGCACTCCGGTCCGGAGCGCCTGCGCCATGAGTTTGACGCGCATGTGAGCGAAAAGGACCTGCGGGAGACGTATCTGCCGGCGTTTGAGGCGCTGGTGAAGGAGGCTGGCGTCGAGGCCGTCATGGGCGCGTACAACCGCTTTGAGGGCGAGCCCTGCTGCGGCTCCAAGCGGCTGATGGTCGATATCCTGCGCGGCGAGTGGGGCTTTGAGGGGCATTTTGTCAGCGACTGCGGGGCGATCGCGGACTTTCACATGCACCACCTCGTCACCGCCACCGCGCCCGAGAGCGCGGCGCTCGCGCTCAAGCGCGGCTGCGACCTCAACTGCGGCGTGACCTACCTGCACCTGCTGCAGGCGTATCGGGACGGCCTGATCTCCGCCGAGGACATCGCCCGGGCCGCCGAGCGCGTCATGGCCACGCGCATCAAGCTGGGCATGATGGATGGCGACTGCGAGTACGACCGCATCGGCTTTGACGCGTGCGATTGCGACGCGCATGCGGACAAGGCGCTGCAGGCGGCGCGCCGGTCGATGGTGTTGCTGAAAAACGACGGCGTGCTGCCGCTCCATGCAGACGCGCTGCGCTGCGTGGCGATCGTTGGGCCCAACGCCGACAGCCAGGCCGCGCTGGAGGGCAACTACAACGGCAAGTCCTCGCGCTTCGTGACGCCGCTGCAGGCGCTGCGTACGGAGCTGGCGGGCAGGGCGCGCGTGATCTATGCGCGCGGATGCGAGCTGACGAAGGAGCGCTCCACGCCCGAGTCGCTGCCGGGCGACCGCATCGCCGAGGCCGTCGCCGCAGCGGAGGCGGCGGATGTGACGATCCTGTGCCTGGGGCTGGATGCGACCATTGAGGGGGAAGAGGGCGACGCGGGCGACAAGCGCGACCTGGAGCTGCCCGCCTGCCAGCGCAGGCTGCTGCAGGCCGTGTGCCAGGTCGGCAAGCCCGTCGTGACCGTCGTGTTTGCGGGTAGCGCCCTGCGCGTGGAGGAGGGGAACGCCGTGCTCATGGCCTGGTATCCCGGCCAGGCGGGCGGAACGGCGCTGTGCGACCTGCTCTTTGGGCGCGTGTCGCCCTCGGGCCGCCTGCCGGTGACGTTCTACCGCAGCGTGGACGACCTGCCGCCCTTTGAGGACTATGCGATGGCCGGCCGCACGTACCGCTACTTCACCGGCGAGCCGCTCTATCCGTTCGGCTATGGCCTGTCCTATGCGCGCTTTGTCTATTCGGACGCGGCGGTGGAGGATGGCGCGCTGTGGGCATCGGTGCAAAATGTGGGCGCGATGGAGGCCGAGGAGGTCGTACAGGTCTATATCAGGGCCGAGGATTCGCCCTATAGTCCGCCCAACCCGCGCCTGTGCGCGTTTGCGCGCGTGCGCCTGGCGGCAGGGGAGAAGCGGCGCGTGGCGCTGGAGCTCGCGCCGGAGGCGTTCACCGTCGTGGATGAGACGGGTGCGCGGGTGCGCCCGGGCGGCACGTACAGCCTGTACGTCGGCGGCAGCCAGCCGGATGCGCGCAGCGCGCACCTGACCGGAGCGAGACCGCTGCGCATCCAGATGCGCGGCTGAGATAGAGAAAGGAAGAGAACGGATGCTTGGTAAGACGTATTTCACGCCGTTTACGCACGGGGAGGTCAAGGCTCAGGGCTGGCTGCTGCGCCAGCTGCGCATCCAGGCCGACGGCCTGAGCGGCCACCTGGACCAGATCTGGCCCGACATCCGCGACAGCCGCTGGATCGGCGGCGATCGCGACGGCTGGGAGCGCGTGCCCTATTGGCTGGACGGATTCGTGCCGCTGGCCTACCTGCTGGACGACGACGATCTCAAGGCGCGCGCCAGGCGCTACATCGACGGCATCCTCGCGCGCCAGGAGGAGGACGGCTGGATCTGCCCGTGCGCGCAGGAGGAGCGCGCCACGTACGACGTGTGGGCGTACATGCTCATCCTCAAGGTGCTGGCGACGTATGCGGACCTGAGCGGCGACGAGCGCATCCCGGATGCGATGGAGCGCGCGCTGTGGCGGCTGAAGGAGCACATGCACTTCCACACCCTCTTCGGCTGGGGCGCGGCGCGCTGGTATGAGTGTCTGATCCCGATCTACTGGCTCTACGAGCGCACGGGCGAGGAATGGCTGATCGACCTGTGCTACCGCCTGCGCACGCAGGGCATGGACTACCGGCAGATCTTCACGCCCTATCGCGACGCCGAGCCGCGGCGCGAGTGGACGTTTGACACGCACGTGGTCAATCTGGCGATGTGCCTCAAGCAGGAGTCGCTCATGAGCCGCCTGACGGGCGGTGATCCCGACGCGTTCGGCCTGCTGGCGCACGGGACGCTCAAGCGCCACCACGGCATGGCCGTGGGGCACTTCACGGGCGACGAGTGCACGGCGGGCCTGAGCCCGGTGCAGGGCTCGGAGCTGTGCAGCGTCGTGGAGGCGATGTACTCCTTCGAACAGATGCTCGCCGTCAGCGGCAATCCGCACTGGGCGGACGAGGCGGAGCGCCTGGCCTTTAACGCGCTGCCGGCCACGATCAGCCCCGACATGTGGACACACCAGTATGACCAGATGACCAACCAGATCCGGTGCGAGCGCCTGCCCGAGGACCACGTCGTCTTCGGCACGAATGGGCCGGACTCGCATCTGTTCGGCCTGGAGCCGAACTTCGGCTGCTGCACCGCCAACTTCAACCAGGGCTGGCCCAAGTTCGCAAGCTCGCTGTTCATGCGCGCGCAGGACGGCCTGGCCTCCTGCCTGATCGCTCCCGGCGAGGTGCGCTTTGAGCAGGACGGCGCGCAGGTGCGCGTCTCGCTTTGCACGGACTATCCGTTCAAGGGCGCGCTGCGCTACGAGGTGGAGACGGACAGGCCCGTTGCGTTCACGCTCTACGTGCGCATCCCCGCGGCGGCGTCCGGCGCGCGCGTCGACGGCGCAGCCGCGCAGCCCGGCGCGTTTTTCGCGATCCGGCGCACATGGCAGGGCGCGCAGCAGGTGGAGGTCGCGACCGACTTTGACTGCGCGCTCGTGGAGCGTCCGGGCGACATGCGTTGCCTGTGGCGCGGCCCGCTGCTGTACAGCGTGGCCATCGACGAGCGCTGGGAGAAGCGCGAGTATACCGACAAGGGCGTGGAGCGCAAGTATCCCTACTGCGACTACGAGATCTTCCCCGAGTCGGCCTGGAACTACGCGTTTGCGGGCGCGGAGTTCTCCGTGCGCGAGCGCGAGGTCGGCGACCGTCCGTTTGACCCGGCGCAGGCGCCGGTCGAGATCACCGCGCAGCTGGCGCCGGTCGAGTGGCATGAGGCGCATGGCGTGTGCATGCCCGCGCCCGAGAGCCGCAAGGCGACCGGCCCGGCGCGCGCGGTGCGCATGATCCCCTACGGCTGCACGAACCTGCGCATGACCGAGATGCCCATCGCAGAATAAGCACATCCCCTCCGCCCGCACGGGTGGAGGGGATGCGCGTCAGGGCAGGATGAACGCCGGGTCCGGCGTGCGCGCCAGATACTGCGAAAGGCCCATGGGCGTCAGCACCTCTTCCGGCACGAGGATGCCGCCGGCGGCCACGTCTTCCGGCTGGTGCGCGTCGGACCCGCACAGCGTGCGCAGGCCCCACTTCGCCGCATAGGCCGCGGCCAGGTCGTTGTGGCTGTCATGGCGCGGGTTGCAGTTGCGCGTCTCCACGCCGTCCAGGTCCTGCGCGGGCATGGCGCGCAGATGCGGGCGGAAGGGATGCGCCTGGTAGATCAGCCAGCCGCGCGCCCGGCACAGCGCGTGAAAGGCGGGCAGGCCGTCCTCACATACGGCGTCGGGCAGGCGCTCGATGATGTCCTGCTCGGTCAGGCCGTAGACGAGGAAGTCCTCGTCCCCGCCCGCAAAGCGCAGCTCCATGCCGGGCAGCACTGTCAACCCCAGCGCCTCGCCTTCCTGTGCGGCCAGGCGATAGCCGGTCAGGAACGCCTCGCGCGCCGCGCGGCAGCGAAACCGGCCGGGCAGGAAGTGATCGGTCACGACGACCGCGCCATAGCCAGCGGCATGGTACCTGCGGATCATCTCGCGCGCGGGGATGCGCCCGCATTGGCTGACCTCGCTGGTGTGCAGGTGGGTTTCAAGCCGGACGAGAGTGGACATGGACATGGACAAAAGCCTCCCTTGTGATGGCCGGCATCAGCCGGCTGTGCGGATTGGAAATGGCCGCAACCGCGTCCTTTCTCCGAATGGGCGCGGGGTGGCACATGATGGAAAGGAGAACGGCAATGAAGATCACTTTTTTGGGAACCGGCGCGGCCGAACTCTACCCCGGCGCATGGTGTCAATGCGACTACTGCACGTATGCGCGCACGCACGGCGGGCGCAACGTGCGCTTCACCAGCTCCATCCACTTTGCGGACAAATGCCTGGTGGACTTCCCGGCGGATGTGTTCAACAAGGCGGCGCAGTATGGCGTGGACCTGCTGGGCACGGAGCTGCTGCTGTGCACGCATCCGCACGAGGATCACTTCGATCCGCAGATGCTCTACTGGCGCTACCGGGCCTATGGCGCAGATGCGCTGCCGGAGTCGGAGCGCTACGCGGCGCCCTGCGCGCGCTTTGGCGAGCTGCCGCTGCTGCGCGTGTTCGGCAACCGCGGGGTCTGGGCGCGGATGAATGCCATCTTTGAGAACCGCGAGGTCGCGGACTACGCGATGGACTTCACGATCCCGCAGGTCTACCAGGAGTATCACCACGCGGGCGTGGACTTCATTCCCATGATCGCCAGCCACATGGAGGGCGGCGAGCGCGGCATGATCTACCTCATCCATGCGCAGGGCAAGACGTTCCTGTACGCGACCGATTCGGACACGTATGTCGAGCGCACGCGGGACTGCCTGCGCGCGCACAAGGTGGACGCGGTGATCATGGAGGCGACGTTTGGCGAGGTGAACAAGGGGCGCGGGCACATGACGCTCGGGCGCGTGTGGGACGAGGTGCGCTTCTTTGAGGAGAACGGCCTGTTCAACGGCGAGCCGCAGGTGTGGCTCACGCATATGAGCCCGCACCGCACGCCGCCCTACGACCTGCTGTGCCCGATGCTGGAGGGCACGTGCGTACGCTCCGCATACGACGGCATGACCCTCGAACTGTGAACCCCGCAGAAAGCCCCGGCAGCCGTGAGACTGCCGGGGATGTTTTTTTGGAGGGCTTACACGCCGGCGAGCTCCGCGATGGCGTAGGCGAAGATGCGCACGCTGAGCATCAGCTGCGCCAGGTCGACGTTTTCGCCCGCCTGGTGCGCCAGCTCCTCCTCGCCGGGGAAGAGCGGGCCGAACGCGACCGCCTGCTTCATGCAGCGGGCGTACGTGCCCCCGCCAATGGCGATGACCTTGGCCTCGCGGCCGGACAGCTCGCCGTAGACCTTGAGCAGCGTCTGCACGATGAAGCTGGACGCGGGCACGTGGTGCGGCTGCGCGCCGTGGCCGGTCTCGACCTCAAAGCCCACGCCGGAGAGGCGCAGTTTGACGAAGCGCACGATCTGCGCGTCGCTGAAGAAGACCGGGTAGCGGCAGTCGAGCGTGGCCCGCAGCGCCTGCCCGTCGTAGGAGAGCAGGCCCAGGTTGACCGTCAGCGGGCCGGAGACGCCGTCCGAACCGGCGATGCCCAGACCCGTGCCGTCCGAGTCGTGGCCGATGGCGTCGGCCAGCATGGAGAGGCAGTCGCCGCCCACGCCCGCGGCCTGCAGCACGCGCAGCAGCTGCCCGGCGGCGTTGACGCCCTGCCAGGGGGTGGAGGCGTGCGCGGGCACGCCCGTGACCGTCAGGCGGAAGGCGCCGCCCTCTGCCGGCTCGCTGCCCAGGCGGATGTCCGCCTGCTGCGCAAACGCGGCCGCGCGCTGGACCGTATCCTCGCCGCGCACGACGGCCGTCGCCGTGCCCGGCACGACGTTGGGCCGCGTACCCGCCTGGATGGACACGAGCCGGTCGCACGTGAGCGGGGCATGCAGTCGCATCTGCAAAATGCCCTTTTCCGTGTTGATGACGGGGAACTCTGCGTCGGGCGAGAAGCCCACGGCGGGCAGGCCGATCGCCTTGTCGTAGTAGGCGATGTCCTCCATGCCGCTCTCCTCGTCGCAGCCGAGGATGAGGCGCACGCGCTTGCCCAGCGGGATGCCCGCATCCTGCACGGCCTTCATCGCGTACAGCGCCGCGACCGCCGGGCCCTTGTCGTCGCTGGTGCCGCGGCCGTACATCTTGCCGCCCACGACCTGCGCGCCGAAGGGATCGACCTGCCAGCCGTCGCCCGCGGGCACCACGTCCAGGTGCGCCAGGATGCCGATCACGTCCTCGCCCTGGCCGATCTCCATGTCGCAGGCATAGCCGTCCACGTCGCGCGCATTGCCCAGCAGCGCGCGGCCATCCTCGATCGCGCGGTCGAGCATGCGGCGCACGTCCGCGCCAAAGGGCGCGCCGGGCTGCGGGGCGTCCTTGACGGAGGGAATGCGGATCCATGCGGCGAGCGTCTGCTCGAGTTGGGGACGCAGGGCCTCGACGGCCTTGTCCAGAGCGGGATTGTTCATGATGACGACCTCCTTGCAAAGTGAATGTCAGGGCGCCGGCCCGGCAGGGACTGACGCCCGGGGGAACTCAGTCCTTCTTCAGCGCCTTCTCCAGGCGGGCGAGCGCCTCGCGCAGCTGCGCATGCGGGCAGCCGATATTCAGGCGCAGGAAGCCCTCGCCCTGCGTGCCGAAGAATTCGCCGTCGGTCAGCGCGACGCCTGCACCCTTGATCGTGCGCCGGCGCAGCTCCTCGCCGGAGACGCCCAGGCTGCGGCAGTCCAGCCACATCAGATAGGTCGCCTCCAGCTCGGACACGCCGATGTGGGGCAGGCGCTCACGGATGAAGCTGTAGACGATTTCACGCGAAGCCTTGAGGTATTCCTTCAGCCCGGCCAGCCATGCGTCGCCGTGCAGATAGCACGCGCGCGTGCCCACCAGCGCGAACTGGTTGCCGCTGACCACGCCGCAGGCGGTCAGTTCCCGTGCGATGGCGGAGCGCATCGCCTCGTCTTTGGCAAACATCACCGCCTGCTTAAGGCCTGCGACGTTGAACGTCTTGCTCGCGGCGGCCAGCGAGATGGCGACGTGCTCCGCACCGGGGATGGACAGGATCGGGACGTGGCGCTTGGGCGTGAAGACAAAGTCCGCGTGGATCTCGTCGCACACGATCTTCGCGCCGTAGCGGGCGCACAGCTCGACCACGCGGGTCAGCTCGTCCGCATCCCACGCGCGGCCGACCGGGTTGTGCGGGTTGCACAGCAGCAGCAGCTTGGCGCCGCCGCGCAGGCAGTTTTCCAGGCCGTCAAAGTCCATCTCCCAACGGTCGCCATTGCGCAGCAGCGGATTTTCGACGATCTGCCGGCCGTTGTCGCGGATCGAGGCGAAGAACGGACCGTAGACCGGCGGCTGGATGATGACGCCGTCGCCCGGCTGCGTCATCGTGCGCACGCCCATGCGCAGGCCGGTGACCACGCACGGCAGCAGCGTGATCTCCTCTTTGGCCAGCGTTAGGCCGTGGTGGCGCTGCCAGAAGTCGATGACCGAGGTGAAGTCCGCATCGACCGGCTCGGTGTAGCCGTAGGTCGCGTGCTGGGCGCGGCGCGCGAGCGCCTCGCTCACAGCGGGCGGCGAGGGGAAGTCCATATCCGCCACCCACATGGGCAGCACGTCCGCGCCCTCGCGCAGGCGCAGGAAGTCCCATTTCTCGCAGTCGGTTCCCACGCGGTCGATTCCCCGGTCAAAATAGGCAAAGTCGAAGGTTTCCATGGATCGCATCCTCCTATGTGTGTTCAAGATGAACCGGACAACGTGTTCAGGCCGTGCAGCACAGGATCCAGTAGCCTGCGTCGCGCGCGAGCAACTCCACCTGCCCAAAGAGCGTGCTCAGGTATTTCTGCGCCGAGGGCGCGCCCTGCTGCTTGCGGATGACCAGGATCAGCCGCCCGCCTGGATTCAGCCGCGCGCGGCTGTCGGCGAACATCGCGTAGATCACCTGCTTGCCCGCACGGATGGGCGGATTGGTCAGAACCGCGTCGAACATGCCCTCGACCGCCTGCAGCCCATCGCTGAGCACGGCCTGCGCGGCCATGCCGTTGGCCCGCACGTTTTGCTGCGCCAGGTCGAGCGCACGGCGGTTGACGTCGGACATGACCAGTTCCAGCTGCGGGAAGCGGCACAGCGTCAGCACGCTCAGCGCGCCCCAGCCGCAGCCCAGATCGAGCGCGCGACCGGCCAGGTCCGCGGGCAACGAGCGGGCCAGCAGCAGCGTACCCGGATCGACATGCCCCTTCGAAAAGACGCCCGCATCCGTCGTGAACGAGAGCGTACGCCCTTCGAACGTAAAGGAAAACGTCCGCACGTCATGCGCGGAAGCGGGGTCCTGTGTGTAATAGTGATCGTTTGCCATGGCGTCCTCCTTACGGCGCATCTGCCCGCACGCAGCCCTCCAGCGCGGCAAGCTCCGCATCCGTCAGCTCGCGGTATGCGCCCGGCGCAAGCGCGGGATCGAGCGGAACGGGCCCGACGCTCAGCCGCTTCAGATGCGTCACCTGTACGCCGCGCGCGGCGAACATGCGCTTGACCTGGTGAAACTTGCCCTCCTGCACCGTCACCCGCGCCTCGGCGCCGTCCGGCGCGCTGCGCAGGATCTCCAGGCGCGCGGGCATGGCGCAAAAGTCGCTGAGCTGCAGTCCCTCGGAAAAGGCCTGTACGTCGGCCTCGCCCAACGGCCCGTCCACGCAGGCGAGGTAGACCTTGTCCACATGGCGTTTTGGGGCGAGCAGCCGGTGCGCCAGCTCGCCGTCACTGGTAAACAGCAGCAGGCCCTCCGTATCCTTGTCCAGCCGTCCCACAGGCATGCAGCCGCAGGCGCGGTAGAGCGGGGCGAGCAGGTCGAGCACGGTCGGTTGGCGCGCGTCGCGCGCGGCGGTCAGCACGCCGGCCGGCTTGTTCATCATCAGGTGGCGATGGGGCTTGTATACGAGCGCCTCGCCGTCGAACGTCACGCACGCGCACTGGGCGTCGATGCGCCGGCCGCCGTCGCGCTCCGGGCGACCGTCCAGCGTCACGCGCCCTGCGCGCAGGGCGTCGCGCACCTCGCCGCGCGTTCCGCAGCCCAGGAAGGCCAAAAAGCGGTCCAGCCGCATGAAGTCAGACATCGGTGTACTCCTTGGGCGTGGGCAGACGGATGCCCTCCTGCCGCTTGAGAATCAGATAATAGGCGGCGAGCGTCGCATCCAGATAAGGCATCACCCACAGCGAGGCCAGACCGGCCGTCGCCACGCACAGCAACAACCAGGGCAGAAAGCTGGCCAGCAGCAATAGCAGCTCGCTCATCCGTCCGCGCGTGGCGGCGACGGACATGTCGACCGCCTCGGAGGCCGTCAGGTAGGTATATTCCCATGCAAAGTGCGCGGCAAAGGCGTAGCGCAGCGTGCACAGGACAATGGTGGAGAGAAAGAGCGCGGCGCCCGCCAGCCACAGCGCGTTCAACGCCGGGGGCGGCACGGCGTGGGCGGCGCGCAATACATGAGAGAGTGCGCATGGCAAAAACGCCAGGCCGCACCAGACCGCCTGGCGTGCGAAGACGTTTAGCCCGGTGAAATAGGCGTGACGGTATTGCGCCATGTCCGAGAAGATCGCCAGCAGCGCGGGCACGCGTTGCGGACTGCCGCTGACAAGCGCGATGAAATAGCCGGCCAGCGACACATTGAGCGGGAGTGTCACAAACAGGGAGACGCAAAGCGCCAACAGGCCGACAAAAAAGCCGTGCAGATCCATGCGCCCTGCGATCAGATAGCGCACGATCGAGTAGGCGGAGACGCCCAGTACGATGCCTGGCAGGCGTGCAAGCAACACCGCCAGCACGGGACCGAGCGGCCGTTGCCACACCGCTGCGCGCGCGCCGAGCTTGATTTCCGAACGGTTCAGCATGCGTGGGTCATCCTTTCAGTACCGTTCCATTATAGCGCATTCGGCGCGTGGTTGCAATCGCGGGACGTGGCATTTGTGCCGCGCCGCGTCATGCGCGAAGCCGCCGCCATCGCAGCGTAAAGATGGCCAGGACGACGGCTCGCCATGCAAAAACGCACAGGTTGACGGCGAGCAGCGACTGCGCGTCGGCGCCCCACCATGTGTAGAGCTGAACGCCAAAGAGCGGCATCAGGCTGTTGGAGAGCGTCACGACGATCGTATACAGGCTGACGATCAGTGAGCGCCCCCGCTCGGGCACGGCGGAGAGCAGCATCTGCACGATGCAAAGGTTGATACAGCTTTGCGGCGCGCACAGCAACGTGACCACCGCGATAAAGACAAACGGGCGCGCGGCATGCGGCAGGGCCAGGCACAGGCAGACGGTCAGCGGGCAGCACACCAGAGCGCCAATGCCAAAGAGCAGCGAAAAGCCCACGCCGCGCGTCTGATTGAACCGCGCAAATCGGCCGATGGTCAGCAGTTGCACGACGCAGCTCAGCGCATTGAGCACGCTGATGTTCAGCTCCGACATGCCGCAATATTGCGTCTGCGCGATGAACCAAAGGCTCCAGTCGACGTGCCAGCTCAGGTAAAAGAACAGGATGCAGACGAAGAACGAGCGAAACGTACGGCTGTGCACGGCAGCGTTGAGCGCAACGGCGGCATCGGCCAGGGAAAAGCCCTTTGCAGCAACGGCCCGATGCTGGACGGGCATGCGCGAGAGGATCAGCGCGGCCAGCAGCATCGCCGCGCCGCAGGTGTAGTAAAATCCGCGCAGGACGGACAGCTTTTCCGCGCTCTGCGTGCATGCCGACATCGCCGCGCCGCACAGCAGCGGCGTCAACGTCCCGACGGCGAACATGAACCGGTTGCGGGACGCATAGACGCCGTTGCGCTCGCGCGGATCAGTGACGACCTCGCCGAAAAACGTCTGCCATTGCGCGTTATACACCGCCAGCACACCGCTGGTCAACGCCAGAAATACGAAAAAGAACGTCATGCGCATGTCGCCCATGGCGGGCACGGTGCCGTAGAAGAAATACATGACGCCCATGAACGCGAGCGTGAATGCCGGCAGTGCGCGCGGCGAGCGCAGGCGTTCGCCGAACAGACCGCTGGGCAGCAACAGCGCGACGGCGGCCAGGTTTGCCACGGTCTGCACCAGGCCGATCTGTAGATCGCTGGCGCCCATGTTCAGGGCATAGAGGTTGTTGCCAAAGCCATTGATCGAAGTGATGTATTGGAGCAGGACGCCTTCGATCGCAAAGAGCAGCGTGATGCGGCCCGCATGGGTGGCCAGGAGCGGATGGCGACGAATGGCAGCGCGCAGCATAGACATCCCCCGCGATTCTTTTTTGGGGTGCAGATCTTGTCCTTATTGTATCATGCGCGCAGCTTTCCGCGAAGGGGGAATTTTGTAAAATGGGGGAATTTTGCGTGGGACGAGCGAGCACAGAGACGCCCCCGCGGCCTGGCCGCGGGGGCGTGCTACGTTGAACGCTCAGACGTTGCTGGCGGAGACCAGGTGGCTCCAGCGCGTTTCGGCGATGTACAGGCCCTCGCCGTCGACGAGGCAGGGCAGCTTCTCGCACGACAGCTCCGGGATGTCCGCAAGCTCGCCGTCCGCAAAGGCCTGCATGCGCGCCTTGGCGGAGCGGAAGCGCGCGATGACGCCGCCGACGCGCGCGTCTACGACCTCAAAGCCGAAGGGCTTGTTCTCCGCCATCCACACCGTGCGCCAGCGGTCGGCCAGCTCCGTCAGCGCCGCGACGTTGGCGTCGGCCACGTCCAGCAGCGCGCGGGCCGCCTTCTGGTCGTGCGCGCGCACAGCCGCCGCCGCGCCGTCGCGCCACGCGCACTTGAGGCGCAGCGCCTCCGCCAACGCCTCGTACATGCGCAACATCGGTTGCAGCGCCTGCGGCGCGGCGTCGGCGTCGCGCAGGAAGGCCAACTGCAGCGCGGCATAGTGCGCCTGCATCGACTCGCCCGCAAAGTCGCGCTCGAAGAGCGGAATCAGCGGATCCTCGTACAGCAGCGGCTTGCAGACGTTGACCACGCCGCGCTCGGGCTTCTCGCGCTCAAAGGGATGGTGCAGCTCGCCGATGCGCAGGAACGCCCGACCGTCCGCGCCGGTGCACTGCGCAAAGCGGCGCATGAGATGCGCCTCGTCCAGTGTGCCGGCGTAGTCGAACTCCGCGTAGGCCTGCAGGCCCAGCAGGATCGTCGAGAACGGGCACTCGCCGCCGTTGTCCCCCCAGGCCGTGGCGAAGACCTCGCGCACGCCGTGCTTGAGGCACATGCGCAGCGCGGGCCCGATGACCGTCATCGTCTTTCGATAGTCCGCCGCAATGCCCGACCACGTCCAGATGCCGCCCGCGAAGACCGTCTTGGCGCTGAACTGCTCGTGCAGCGTGAGCATGCGGTCGTAGCCCGCCTCGCGTTCGTGATAGTAGTCCCAGTAGACCAGGTCGATGTCCGCGGGCGCGCTGCGGACGATCTCGTCGGTGAAGACCTTGTCCTCGCCGTAGTAGCCACCGGGACCTGCGTTTTCAAAGTGCATGTCGCTCCACATCATCGCCTGCAGCCCGAGCTTGTGGACGATCTCGCGCACGCGGCGCAGGTGCTCGGCCATCAGCGTGGACGGGGGCGTGTAGCCGCGCCGGCTCAGGCGCTCGCCGCGGCCCAGATCCCACGCCTCGTCCATGCCGATGTGGATGCGCCGGGAGCGGTACGGGCGTACGGCGCTTTGCAGCATGCGCTCGATGAGGTCATAGACGTCTTCGTTGCCGACCATGAGCGTCACCTGCGTGTCGCGGTAGCGCGCCGCCGCCGGCCAGTGCAGGAAGCGCTCCAGGTGTGAGAGCGTCTGGATGCAGGGGATGAGCTCGATGCCCAGCGCGTCGGCATAGTCGTCCAGCGCGCGCAGCTCCTCCTCGCTGTAGCGGCCGCGGCAATAGCCGAAGTAGGGCTCGCTGTCCAGCTCGTACGTCTCCTCGGTGTACATCATCGCCCAGTCCAGGCCCATCAGCGCCATGCGGCGCAGCATGTAGCGCAGCGCGTCGAGGTTTGCCACCGCATTGCGCGAGCAGTCGAACATGACGCCGTTGCGCGTGAAGCGGCGCGCCTCGCACACGGAGAAGGGCTCGCCGTCCAGGTGGGCCAGCAGGTGGGACAGGCCGCGGAAGCACGACGCCCTGTCGCGGCAGACGATGGCGGCGTGCGTGCGCTCCACGTCGACGCGCAGCGTCTGGGGCGCTTCGGGGTCCAGTTGGATGCAAACGGGCAGGCCGTCCGGGGCGCGGCGGATGCCGAGCTCTTCGCACAGCAGCGCAAGGCCCGCCTCGACCTGCGCGACGTCGCCGGTGAAGTAAAGCGTGGGCATGAAGAGAACCTCCTTCTGATGGGACGCGGACGACGCCGCGCCCGTAGTGCTCTGGCCTCATGATACCACAAAAGCCTGTCCCTGCAAAGGCCGCAGCGCACAAAAACGCCCGCCGGATGGAACCGGCGAGCGGCGGGAACGGAGGGAAGGGGCCTACAGCGGCAGGCGCGTCTGCGCCTCGCACAGGGGCGGCATGGGTCGCTCCTCGACGCGCGCGCCGGGCGGCAGCGGCCCCGTCAGCGACGGCGCGGCGGGATCGTGCGCCGCGTATCGGGCGCGGGAGCGGGCGGCGGCATGCGTCGCATAGCAGTAGGCGCAGCCGCCGGGACAGGTGTCGTACGCGCCGATGTCCACGCTGCGCACGCAGCCGCAGCCGGGCCTCTGGCCCGCGTCATGCGCCGCGGACACCGGACGGCCGAGGATGCGCGCGGCGCGCCCCGCATCCACGCAGGCGCCGTGCGCGATGCCCAGATCCGACAGATCGATCCGCTCGCAGCAGGTCTCCAGCGCCAGGCCGTGCGCCGATCCGATGCGGACGAGCGCGGCGGCAAGTACGCGCATTTCGCCCTCGGGCGCGGGGCGCACGCGGCCGTGCAGGTGGGGATAGGGATCGGCAAAGCTGAAGATGCAGCGCGTGGTGAGGGGCGCGAGGCGCTCGCACAGGCGCGCAAAGCGCTCCTCATGATAGGAGACCGTAAACCGCGCGTCCAGCAGCACGGGATCGTATCGCCAGTCGACGCGCAGCGGGCCCAGACGCTGCGACAGGCGCTCAAACGTCTCCACCCGCGCACGGACGTCCGGCAATCCCGGCTCCAGCTCGGGACCGTAGGGCGTCAGGGTGAAGGTGAAGGCATAGGCGTAGCCGCGCGCGTCCAGCTCGTCCAGATAGGGCAGCAGCGGCGCGGGATTTTTGGACCAGAAGAGGATCAGCTCCGCCTCCCGGGGCGAGAGGGACACGCGGGAGAAGCGCCGCGCGTCGTAGGGATTGGGCACGAGGCAGAAGCCCTCTCGCACGCGGCCCATGAACCAGGGGGCGTAGAACGCCGGGATGTCGGTGCGGCGGCTGACGCTGACGAACATGGGCAGCCCTCCCCAAGCGCGTTACGCCTCGTCCTCGATGCGCTCGAGCACCAACGCCGTGCGCGCGGGGATGTAGATCTCAAAGCCGATGCCGCGCTTGTTCTGCGCGCGCGCCTCGTACACATAGTCGTGCGTGATGCGCTCATAGCCGCCGAAGCAGGCGCTGTCGCTGTCCAACACGACGCGGTAGCGGCCCTCCTGCACCACGGGCAGGTAGAAGTCCTTGAGCGACTGCACCGGATGGAAGTTGAACAGGAAGATCAGCCCGGCCTTTTCGAAGGCGAGCAGCTTGCGCTCCTGCTCCTGCCACAGGTTGCGCGCCGAGCCGGCCGCGAGCACGCCGCGGCGCTTGATGAGCGCGAGCATGGCCTTGTCAAAGTCGCCCAGGTACGAATAGCGCAGGAAGCCGTCCTCGGCCAGGCTCCACAGCCGGCGCGCGTGCGCAAAGCTCCAGCCGTTGCCCTCGCGCGGGAAGTCGATCCACTCGGGGTGGCCGAACTCATTGCCCATGAAGTTGAGGTAGCCCTCGCCCGCCAGCGAGCAGGTCACCAGGCGGATCATCTTGTGCAGGGCCATGGCGCGCTCGACCGCCGGGTTGGGGTAGGCGCGGTTCATGCCCCAGTACATCTCCTTGTCGGCCAGCCAGAACATGATCGTCTTGTCGCCGACCAGCGCCTGGTCGTGGGACTCGCAGTAGCCGATGTTCTTCTCCTGCGGGCGGCGGGTGGTCAGCTCGTACCACATCTTGCCCATGTCCCAATCCTCGTCGCGGCGCTCCTTGAGCATCTTGATCCAGAAGTCCGGCACGCCCATGGACAGCCGGTAGTCAAAGCCCAGGCCGCCCTCCTTGACGGGCAGGCACATGCCGGGCATGCCGCTCATGTCCTCGGCGACGAGCACGCAGTGGCGCTTGACGGCATGGCACAGCTCGCTGGCCAGCTGCAGATACGTCACGGCGTCGACGTTCGTGTTCATGGAGAAGTACTTGTCGTAGCCGTCGAACGCCTGGCCCAGGCCATGGTCGTGATAGAGCATGCTCGTCACGCCGTCGAAGCGGAAGCCGTCGAAGTGATATTCGGTCAGCCAGAACTTGAGGTTGGACAGCAGGAAGTGCAGCACTTCGTGCTTGCCGTAGTCGAAGAGCTTCGAGTCCCACGCGGGGTGGTTGCCCGCGCTGCCGGGCAGGAAGAACTGCGTGTCCGTGCCGTCAAAGCGGTTGATGCCCTCGGCGGTGTTCTTGGCCGCGTGCGAGTGCACCAGGTCCAGCAGCACGCTCAGGCCCATGCCGTGCGCGGTGTCGATGAGCTCCTTGAGGTCGTCCGGCGTGCCGTACCACGAGGAGGCGGCAAAGAAATTCGTCACCTGGTAGCCGAACGACGCGTAGTACGGGTGCTCCATGATCGCCATGAGCTGCACGGTGTTGTAGCCGTCGTTCTTGATGCGCGGCAGCAGGTTTTTGGTGAATTCCTTGTAGGTGCCCACGCCCTCCTTCTCCTGCGCCATGCCGATGTGCGCCTCATAGATGATCGGGGGCACGTTGGCCTTGGGCGAGAAGCGCTGGTCGTGCCACTCATAGGGCTTGGCGGGCGCCCAGATCTGGCCGTCGAACGTCTTGGTCTGGGGGTCCTGCACGACGCGGTGGATGTACAGGGGGATGTGATCCTCCACGCCGCCGTCGTGCGTCACCTGCACCTTGACGTGCGAGCGGTGCTTGAGCGCGCTTTTGCCCTTCAGCTCGATCTCCCATACGCCGTTTGCCAGGCGCTTCATCGGGTGGGATTCGCGGTTCCACTTGTTGAAGTCGCCGATGAGGTGCATGGCCGAAGCGCCGGGCGCCCATTCGCGGTAGACCCAGCCCTTGTCCGTCTTGTGGAAGCCATAATACAGATCGCCGTTGGCGAAGTCCTGCAGCTTCGTGCCGGCAGGCAGCAGGGACCGCTTGACCGACTTGTAGCGCCCCATGCGCAGGTCGATGTCGCCCTCATAGCGTTCGAGCCAGGGATCGATCGTGAGAATGCCGTAGCGCTTCTTGCGCCGTTCGGTCGCCGCCATAGCCATCATCCTCCTCGTAAGCGTGCGCGCGGAAACGCCGCGCGCCGTGTACATCCATTATACAGGAAATGGACGCATAACACAAGCGCGCGGCGCTGAAGCGGGCGGGTTTTGACGGAGGGAAAAGAGGGGCTTACGGCACCCAGAGCACGCACCAGTCGCCGAAATCGCGGCTCTCAAAGCCGGATGTATCCTGCATGTAAGCGTCGCTGCCGCGCAGGATGTAGGCGGTGCGGGGCGTCGGCTCGATCGTCTGGCTCTCCGGATAGAAGACGGAGAACCGGCCGGCAAACGTCTGACCCTGCGTCTGGCCCAGCAGGTCCGCCGTGGGCAGGTCGAAGCCGAAGGCCGTCAGCACGCGCACGGCCATGTCGGGGTTCTCGTGCGGATAGACATTGGAGGTGACGTGCACCTCGTCCGCGTCGAGCGTGCCGGCAAAGGCGGCCGCCTCCACAAAGCCAGCATAGTGCGTCGTCGCGGTGCGCGCCGGGGCATATTCGGTAAAGTATGCGCCCAGAAACAGGCCAAAGCCCAGCGCATAGACGGCGCACAGCAGCGCGCCGCCCAGCGGCACGCGCCGCGCGATGAACGAGACGCCCTGCGCGCACAGCAGGATCAGCAGCGGCAGCGCCATGGAGAGATGGCCGGCATTCAGGTCGCGGAAGAGGACGCCGTAGCCCGCCATGCACAACAGCAGCAGCGCGCAGGCGACGCAGGGCAGCGACCACGCGCCGTCCCGCCCGTCCGCCGCGAGCACGCCGATGACCTGACGGGGCCGCGCGGCGCGTCCCCGCTCGCGCGCGAGGCGCACGAGGTACGCCACGCCGCCAAGCACGGCCACGGGCAGCATGAACAGCTGGTAGAGGCCGAAGTTTGGCATTGCGAACAGGTCGGAGATGACGTTTTCCTCCTCGGGCAGCTGCAGCAGCGTCTGGCGCACGAACGAAAAGCCGTTGTCCATCATGGCGTCGAACGCATCCGATCCGCGGATCAGGACGTCATAGGGCGCAAACGGCCCCTTGCCCGCATGTTCGAAGGCGTCAAAGCGCGGGATCTGAACGCCCAGCAGCGTAAAGCCCGGCAGGTCCAGCGTGTTGACCGCCAGCGTCAGCAGCGCGGGCAGCGCCAGCAGCAGGTACAGCGCGGCCCCCGGCAGCGCTGCGCGCGGGGCGACGCGGCGCGAGACGAGCGCATAGACGGTCAGCAGCAGCACGAACGGCGGCAGCACATACCAGGCGGCGTCGCAGGCATAGGTCGCCAGGCCGAAGACGGCCATCGCCACGGGATACAGCGCGCGCCGCCGCTGCGATACCGCCAGCAGCCACAGCCCGATCACGAGCATGGGTCCCAGCGCCTGCGCGCTGTAGGCCCAGCGGCTCTGCATGATCAGGCCCGGCGCGAGCGCATAGAGGAACAGCCCGCACAGCCCGCCCGCGCGCCCCGCGACGCGGCGGCACAGGCCGTAGAAAGCGGCTGCGGACAGCAGGTGCAGCAGCGCCATCGGCAGGCGAACGGCCAGGGCGGTCGGGCCGAGAAGCGCGATGAACGGCACGGCCAGCGCCGAGAGCAGCGGCCCCGTCTGCGAGGTGCGCCACACGTCCAACTGGGCGGTCAGCGCGCCGGAAAAGGCCTCGCCGCCGGTCTGCAGCAACGCCTTCGCCTCCACGCCCACGAGCGCCTCTTCGGCGGACAGGCCCGCAGGCACGGCCGTGAGCGCGTACAGGCGCGCAAACAGCGCCGCCGCAGCGATCAGCAGGATCAGGGGCACATACAGGCGGACGCACAGGCGGGACAGGCCCGCATCCGCCGCGCGCAGCGGGCGCACGCGGCGCAGCGCGGCGCACGGGCGGGGATGCACGGCGAGCGCGCACAGCCCCGCGCACAGGAAGAGCAATGCGGTGATGAGCGGCATGTTCAAGGGCGTCCCTCCTCAGTCTTCGGCCCAGTAGCGGGGATAGGCGACGGCAAATTGCTGGTAATCCCAGATCAGGTAGTCGGCCTCGTCAAAGAGCGCCCTGGCCGACTGCGGGATGACATACACGGCGCAGCCGGTCGGATCCGGGGTGAAGTTGGAGAAATCCTGGAACCAGAACCAGTCCGTGTAGTAGCCGATGGGCTCGCCGGACGCGTCGGTCAGCTCCTTCTCGTCGTTCATCTCGTCGCGGTCCAGCCCCAGCGCCACTGCGGCGATCATGCGCGAGACGACGTTTTCGTTCTCGTCTTCGCCGGGCGATGTGATGTAGACGACGTCGAACGAATAGGGGAAGGTCTTCACCGACGCGATCGCCTCGTACAGGCCGGGCTGATAGTTCTGCGCGGTGTAGTCGGCGTAGCCGGGACTGAAGTACACGGCGCACTGACCGCCGAACGCAAGCAGGTACATGCAGGCGATCAGCGGCGCGAACGCCCGCACGCGCCGCACGCAGCGGTACAGCGCGTAGGCGCACAGCAGCATCAGCGCATAGTAGATGCCGTTGGCGCGGTTGACGTTGGGCGAGCTGGTCAAAAGACCGCATACGGCCATGGCGATCAGCCAGCACAGCAGCATCATGCCCGCGTCGCAGTCAAGGCCGTCCTGCGTGCGCGCAAGGCCCGCGAGCGCCGCGCGGCGCCGGTCGCGCACCAGCCACACGAGCCCGGCGATCAGCGCGGGGAAGGAGAAGATGTACAGCGTGCGGAAGCCCGGCACGGAGTTGAACGTCGAGGAGTCGTAGCCCTGCAGGAACGTCACGCGCAGCCACTCCAGCGCGTTTTGCGCAAACGCGCGGTACATGTCGTCCGACATGAACGCGATCTCCTGCGTGCGCGCGTTCTCATCGAACAGCTGCAGGGTGATCGGGCCGAGCTGCATCGTATCCCATTGGAAGTAGTTGATCATCATCGTCAGGATGATCGGCGCGGACAGCAGCAGCCAGATTGCCGCGCACAGCAGCACCTGCACAAGGGAGGCCCGCTTTTTGCACAGCAGGTAGACCGCCGCGCACAGCAGCAGCACGGGCGTGGAGTAGATCGCCACGCCATAGGCGTACATGCTCATCGCAAAGGGCGCCATCGACAGGCACAGCGCCCACGTGCGCCGGCGCTGCGCGCCGATGACCAGCAGGTAGACGCCCAGCAGCAGGCAGTGGGACATCATGTTGCAGTCCAGCGCCCAGCGGCTCTGCATCATCTGCCAGGGGTTGACGCACACGAGCAGCAGCGCCAGCAGCGCAAAGCCGCGCCCGCGCAGCCTGCGCGCCAGGTCCCACAGGACCGGCAGCATCGCCAGGCTCACGCACAGCATGGGCAGGCGCATCGACAGGCGCGAGAGGCCCATCACGCGAAAGAACGGGATGCAAAGGTATGAGTACAGCGCGCTCATCTGGCCGTATCCCCAGGCCCACAGGTGCGCGGGATAGGACGTGCCAAAGCGGTCCGTGCCGTACATCGCCAGCGCATAGCCGTCCACGGCGGCCATCGCGCCGTCCTGGTTGAGGCCCATGGGCAGCACGCCGAAGCGGTATACGCGGCACAGCACGCCCAGGAGCAGGATCAGCGCAAACAGCGGCCAGTAAAAGCGCCGGACAAAGCGCTCGCATGCGCCGCCCAGGCAGGCGATCCAACCGACGGCGTTTAGCCGCCGCTGCGCGCGCGGCCAGGCGGCGACGGCGAGCATTGCGATCATGAGCAGGGTGAAGGCGACGTTAAATGGATAGAGCATGTGCATCTCCTCTGGAAACGTGATGTGTCAAAAGCCGGCGCCGCGCAGGAAGCGAACGCATTCGTCCGGCCAGGCTTCGGCCTGCGCTACGCCCTGCGCCAGGCCCAGGCCATGGCGTCCATGGGGATAGATGTGCAGCGAAAAGGGGGTGCCATTGCGGCGCAGGGCCGCGGCGAGCATCAGGCTGTTCTCCACGGGCACGGAGCCGTCGTCCGCGGTGTGCCACAGGAAGCACGGCGGCGCATGGGGGCCGGCGCGCAGCTCCAGCGACAGGCGGCGCAGCTCGTTCAGGTCGTCCGCCCGCCCGTCCAGCAGGTTTTCAAACGAGCCCCGGTGCGCGTGCTCCAGGCCCGTCGCCACCGGATAGCACAGCACGGCGGCGTCCGGCCGCGCGCTCTCGCGCTCGACGGGATCAGCGCTTTGCGGATCGCCCGGCCAGCCGTCCTCCAGCAGCGCGGCGCAGCCCGCCAGGTGGCCGCCTGCCGAGAAGCCCAGCACGCCCACGCGCTCAATGCCCAGCTGCGCGCGGTGATGGCGCACCAGGCGCAGCGCGCGGCGCACGTCCAGCAGCGGCACGGGGTCGCGATAGGGCGCCACGCGGTAGGAGAGCACGAACGCGCTGATGCCTGCGCGGTTGAGCATTTCGGCCACGGGCAGGCCCTCGTGATCGGCGCGCATCGCGTAGCCGCCGCCGGGCAGCACGACGACCGCGCCCCTTGCGCCCTCTACGAGGCAGGACGTCAGGCCCGGCGCGGGCTGCCCGATCGCGGGGTCAAAGCCAGGCGCGTCCTGCGCCCATAGGGGAATCTCCATGTGCATTCACTCCTCGTCCTGTGCATGGCGCGGGTCATTTGCCCACGCAGAATGTCGCAAACACGCGGTCGATGACGTCCTCATCGAGCGTCTCGCCGGTGATCTCACCCAGAATGTGCATCGCGCGCGTGAGGTCCACGGCCGTCACGTCCAGCGGCAGCCCCGCGTCGATGGCGGCCACCGCGTCCTCCAGCGCCTGGCAGGCCCCGCGCGCCGCCTGCACGTGCCGCGCCTGCGTCAGCGTGGCGGTCTGCGCGCCATCCTCCGGCGCGAAGGACAGCAGCCGCTCGCACAGCGCATCGACGCCCTCGCCGCGCTGCGCGCACAGCGTCAGCACCTGCGCGCCCGGGCACAGCGCGCGCACGCGCGCCTCGTCGACGGCCTGCTTTAGGTCGCTCTTGTTGAGCACGACCAGCTTGCGCGCCGCGGACGGCGCGCGCAGCAGCGCCTCGTCCTCGCCGGACAGCGGCTGCGAGCCGTCCAGCACGACGAGCAGCACGTCTGCTCGCTCCATGGCCGTGCGCGCGCGGGAGACGCCGATGGCCTCCACCACGTCCTGCGTCTCGCGCAGGCCGGCCGTGTCGGACAGGTTCACCCGCAGGCCGCGCAGCAGGATGGATTCGGTCAGCACGTCCCGGGTCGTGCCGGGCAGGTCGGTGACGATCGCGCGCTCCTCGCGCAGCAGCGCGTTGAGCAGCGAGGACTTGCCCACGTTCGGCCGGCCGGCGATGACGACGTTGAGCCCCTCCTGCGCGATGCGGCCGCTGCGCTCGTCGCAGGCGCGGCGTAGCAACTCGCACAGCGACAGCGCGCGCGCGCGCAGGTCGCCGGCGGCCTCGTCCTCGTCCACCTCGTCCGGGAAGTCGACCGCGGCCGACACGCCCGCAAGCAGCGAGACGATCTCCGCGCGCGCCCGCGCCACAAAGTGCGAGACGCCGCCCTCGAGCTGGCGCATCGCCTCGCGCGAGCCGCGCTCGCTGCTGGAGGCGATCAGGCGCATCACGGCCTCGGCCTGCGACAGGTCGAGGCGTCCGTTGAGGAATGCGCGGCGCGTGAACTCGCCCGGCTCCGCCGCCCGCGCGCCCGCACGCAGCAGCAGCGAGAGCACGCGGCGCACCTGCATGCGTCCGCCGTGGAATTGGATTTCGCATACGTCCTCGCGCGTGTAGCTGTGCGGCGCGCGCATCAGCACGGCCATGCCCTCGTCGACGCGCTCGTCGCCGTCCATGACATGTCCGTAGTACATCCGCGCGTGTGACCACCCCTGCGGTGGCTTGCCGCACGCCGCGCGGAACACGCGCGCGGCCACGTCCGCAGCCTGCGCGCCGCTGACGCGCACGATGGCGATGCCGCCCTCGCCCTCGGGCGTGGCAAGCGCGGCAATGGTATCGGTTCTGATGAGCATGGAAGCCCCTCCCTCCCCCTATTATAACCGTTGCACGGCCGCAAGGAAAGCACAAAAAAAGCCCGCGTCTGCGCGGGCTGGGCGGGAGCCGTCATTCGACGTAGAGATCTTCCGTGTTGCCGTCGGCTGCGGCGGTCAGAATGGCGGCGAAGAGCTTGCGCGCTTCATCCGAGGCATTTGTCGCGCCGCTCACGCCGTCGATGTCGCCCGGCGCGCTCGCCGCCTCGATCTGTGTGGCGAGCTCCGGGATCCATTCGCTCGCCGGCGGATCCATCGGATATTCCTCAGTCGACAGCTCGCTCTTGCGCTTGCCGTCCTGGAAGGCGTCAAAGTCCGCGCTGACGATCACGCCGCCCTCGATCTGCAGCGTCAGTGTCGTCTGCCAGCCATGGCCCTCCTCCTGCGTGTAGGCGTCGGACATGCGCGCAGTGTAGACGCCATCCTGCGCCTGGGACAGCGGCGGCACGTTCTCCATGTCGGGCTGCATGGCAGGCGCGGCGCTCTCAGCTGGCGCCTCGGTGGGCACGTCGGTCGGCGCGGATGTCGGCGCATCCGTCGGCTGTGCGGTCGGTTCGGGCGTGACCGATGGCGCAGGCGAGGCGGTCATGCTGGGGGTCGTCGCGGTGGAGCACGCGCACAGCGAAAGCGCAAGCAGCGCGCACAGCAGGGAGCAAACGGTTCGCTTCGTCATCTCAAGGCAGTCCTTTCCGTGTTGATGTGCTTGTACCTGTTTGTATGCGCGCGCCGCCCGGATTATCCCTTCCTTTTGCGGACGGCGCAAAGGCCCGTTTTTTTCGTCCATCCCCTTGAAATGGTTCGGAAATCTGTGTAGAATAAGACGTTGTATACGCCATGTTTTTCATGGACGAAGAAGGAGGAGCCTCATGCAGGAGGTACAGCGCATCGTCATCCTGGACTTTGGCGCGCAGTATACGCAGCTGATCGCGCGCCGCATCCGCGAGGCGAACGTCTTTTGCGAAGTCGTTCCCTATGACACGTCCCTTTCGGAGATTCAGGCCCGCAGGCCGGCGGGCATCATTCTGTCCGGCGGGCCCTCGTCCGTGCTGGACGCGGATGCCCCGACTGTCGATTCGGCGCTGTATGACCTGGGCGTGCCGGTGCTGGGCATCTGCTATGGCATGCAGCTGACGGCGCATCTGCTGGGCGGGCGCGTCGAGCGCGCGGCGCAGCGCGAGTATGGCCGCGTGCGCGTCGAAATGGATGCAGACAGCCGCCTGCTGAGCGGCATGTCGCCCGCGTCGCAGTGTTGGATGAGCCATACGTACCACGTGACGCAGGCGCCGGCGGGCTTTAAGTCGATCGCGCATTCGGACAACTGCGCGTTTTGCGCGATGGAGAACGCCGAGCGTGGCATCTACTGCGTGCAGTTCCATCCGGAGGTCACGCACAGCGAGGAGGGGCAGCGGGTGCTGCGCAACTTCGCGCTGAACATCTGCGGCTGCCGGGGCGACTGGACGATGGCTGCCTTCGTGCAGGATGCGATCAAGAGCATCCGCGAGCGGGTGGGAGACGGGCGCGTGCTGCTGGGCCTGTCCGGCGGCGTGGACTCGTCGGTTGCCGCGGCGCTGATCCAGCGCGCGATCGGCGAGCGGCTGACCTGCGTATACGTCGACCACGGCTTCATGCGCAAGGGCGAGACGGAACAGGTGGTGGACGTGTTCACGCGCCTGTTCCCGGTCAACCTGGTCGCGGTGGATGCGCGCGCGCGCTTCCTCAGGCAGGTGGAGGGCGTCACCGATCCGGAGCAGAAGCGCAAGCGCATCGGCGCGGAGTTCGTCGCGGTGTTTGCGGATGAGGCGGCCAAGATCGGCGCAGTCGACTTTCTGGCGCAGGGCACGATCTATCCGGACGTGATCGAATCGGGCTCGGTGAAGGGCAGCGCAGTCATCAAGTCGCACCACAACGTGGGCGGCCTGCCCAAGGACCTGCAGTTCAAGGCGCTGCTGGAGCCGCTGCGCATGCTGTTCAAGGATGAGGTGCGCAAGGTGGGCGAGGAGCTGGGCCTGCCGTCGGACATGGTCTGGCGTCAGCCGTTCCCGGGCCCGGGACTGGCCATCCGCATCATTGGCGATATCACACAGGAGAAGCTCGACATCGTGCGCGAGAGCGACGCGATCCTGCGCGAGGAGGTCGCCGCGGCCGGGCTGGACCGGTCGGTCAATCAGTACTTCACGGTGCTCACGGGCATCCGCTCTGTGGGCGTGATGGGCGACGAGCGCACGTATGACTACACGCTGGCCATCCGCGCCGTCACGACCGACGACTTCATGACGGTCGACTGGGCGCGCCTGCCGCACGAGCTGCTCGCCCGCGTGTCCGCGCGCATCGTCAACGAGGTCGCCCACGTCAACCGCGTGGTGTTCGACATCACGACCAAGCCGCCGGCATCGGTGGAGTGGGAATAACCCTGAGAGTTCAAAAAATCAAGGCATTGCAAGGATTTTGAGTCCTCATTTCCCTGCCTGCTACTGATTTGCTACTGAAAGCGTTATTCTGACAATTTGGAGAGACATGAATATGCCCTCCGAAACGGCAAGTTTCGGAGGGCTTTTTATGTCTCTATTTGCTTTTGCGCCATGCTTTCTTGGGTTCAAACTTCCCGCAGTCGTCCGCCGTCTGCGGCCAGTTCAGCTTCCACTCCTGGTATTCTTCCCGGGTGATTTCACCGCTGCGCATCTGCTGCTTTCTGAGCATCCACTCGGTCATGAAATCATTGAGCAGGTTGTAGTCAAAGCAAATGGCAATGCGCTTATGCGGCACGGAAGCATCCGTGTTGTCGGTCGTCTCGACCAGGTGCATCCACGGATAGCGGTCATCCAGCTCAAACAGCGCATGCAGAATGCCGCTGGCGTCGTCCATTGTCGCATCCGCAAGGGATTCATAGCTGACGTCCAGCGCGCTAGCAATCTTCCTGAGCAGCTCTTCCTTGGGCTTGCGGGAGTTGTTTTCGTACTGGGCAATGCGTACATCGGCGCTGTTCTCATCGAATCCAACGGCCATCCCCAGCTCTTTCATCGTCATCTTGCGGAAATTCCGTATCCGCTTGATCCGGTCGCCTACTGCCATATCCGTGCTCCCACGTGTTTCATCACTTCAAGGCAGTATAGCACACGCCTTTGTGTGCATCAGGATTTTCCAAATAAAAAAGTTAGTATTTATTTAGTACTATAATACAGACGATGACTAAGTAAAAATATATAGTCATCTAAAAGGAGGCTCTATGAAAAAC